>BNJS01003810.1_pt1 | contig 225224 bp, 296 predicted proteins | sample 8540461 | NCBI WGS metagenome assembly BNJS01 (sample SAMD00202454, study PRJDB9452) | human saliva metagenome | isolation source: human saliva | place: Japan | reverse complement strand
GGAGTAACATATACAATTACGGACAATGGAGGTAATGTAGTATCAGGGAGCTTCAGTAGGAACAGATGGAGTGATAAATGGTTTATCAGTAGCGGAACTTATAAGATAAAAAGCTAGTAAGGATGGTTGTGAATCATTTGGAAGATAGTTTTAATATTTCAGGTCAGATAGTAGTAGGAGCTCAACTGTAACGACGACAAGTTCAGGTTGTCCTACTTCATCAAGTAGTCAATTTGATATGTCTAGTTTAGTGACGGCTTCAGCGGGTCATACATTAAAATGGTATGAGTCAGCTACGGGTGCTACAACCACTAGTCCACAGGTAGAGATCGGTAACAAGTAAAACGACATATACGAAATACGTATCTCAAAGTAATGGTACTTGTGAGAGTTCACGAGTAGCAGTGACTTATGTAGTAGATGATACGGATACGCCAACGTTGAGTTTACCATCGAATGATTTAACGATAGATTGTCGATCTTTAACTTTTTGATACGGATGTACAAGCGTGGTTAAATAGTGCAGTGGGTCATGATGGTTGTGCCTTTACTTTAACAAACAATTATGTTAAACCAGCGGATTTATGTACTAAGGGGAAATAGAAGTTACCTTTACGGTTACGGATAAATTTGGTAAGAAAGTAGAAGGTAAGAAGAAAAATAAAAATTACTTCATATAGATGCGGTAGATGATGCTGAACAAACGGTAAGCCGTACTACAGGAGGTAATATTACGATATTGAGTAATGATAGTTATAAAGGCGTTACACCTTTAAATGTGACAGATGTTACTGTTACGGTAGTAAGTAAAGGTAGCATACCGGGTAGTGTAGATGTAAATACGGATGGTACGTTAAAAATTCCAGCGGGAACACCAGCGGGAGATTATACGATTCGTTATAGAAATCTGTTCAAAAAGATCACCCAACGGTATGTGATGAAGCAGATGCTAAGGTAAAAGTAACTCCCGAATAATATTGTAGCAGAAGATGATGATTATACGGTTAATGGAGTAGTGAAAAGTATCTACAAGTGAAAGTATTGTAAAAGATACGACAAACAATACAGATAAGAATATTTTTATCGAATGATATTTTAGGAGGTACAACGGGATTATCTGTAGGTAATGTTAGTATCACACAAGTAAGTACGACTACATGCAGGGGGTAACGATAGATACAGCCACAGGTAAGGTGAAAGTATCTGGCAATACACCAGCGGGCACGTATGAGATCGTATATAAAAATAAAAGAGAATGGTACAAGTAATGAGTCAAATACGGCGAAAGTAAAAGTACGAGTAGTAAATGTATTAGAGGCGAATAATGATTCATTTACAGGAAAACGCCAACGAATAGTACGCCTCGAGTTGTAGGAAATATCTTAACTAATGATAAACTCAATGGTAATCCTCCAACGCCGGGTAATGTAACTATAACAGAAGAGACTCCAGCTAGTCCGATTGCACCCAGGTTCTAAAGTACCTAGATTGAATACGACAACGGGAGATGTAGAAATACCACAAGGTACACCTCCGGGTACATATGAGATTACGTATAAAATCTGTAATAGTTTATCAGATCCAAACTGTGTAACAGCTAAGATAACCGTAAATGTTACAGGAAATACGATAGTAGCTCAAAGATGATGATTATCGTACGGTATTGATTAATGGAGAAACAGGCAATACGAATGTAGGAAATATCTTAACGAACCCTAATGGCCAGGATACATTGGATGGCGCACAAGCGACAACAAGTAATGTGGTGATAAGCGTAGTTACTCCAGCAGGAACCGGAGTGGTACCAACGATAGAGGAATCTACGGGTAAAGTATCCGTACCAGCTGGTACAGCGGGCGGAGATTATGAGATAGAGTATAAAATTTGTGAGCAAGATGGTTCAGGTAATGCTATAAATAATTGTGCTACAGCAAAAGTGAAGCTAAGGGTAATTACTTTAGAGGCTAAGGATGATGATTATAGTAGTACCCCACAAACAAATACAGAAGCTAAGGAGTATGAGGTATTAGGTAATGATAAACGAAATGGTCAAAATCCTGTACCTGCTTCGAAATGTAAAAGTTACGATAACTAACTCAGCGGGTATTCCTGGAGTAACAGTAGATGATACGACAGGTAAAGTTAAAATACCATCAGGAACACCAGCTGGAGTTTATGAGTTAACATATCAAATATGTGAGAAAGACCACTTGGGTAATGCGAGCAGTATTTGTTCAAGTGCGAAGTTGAAAGTAAAAGTAGAACAAAGCAATACCAATACAGTATTGGCTAAGGATGATAAAGTACAGGTAACTCGTGTAAATAACCGAAGAGAAAAACATTCAATGTTTTTGCAGACAATGGTAATGGAGTGGATACAGACCCACAAGGGATACCTTTACTCTTACAGCTCATACACAACCAGCTCACGGAACATTAACTCAAGTGACAGGTCAACTGAGTTCATTTACTTATGTACCTACAGGGTAATTTTGTAGGAACAGATAGACTACTTATACGATTTGTGATAATGTAGCAGCGCCAAAATCAAGCATGTTCTACAGCAAACAGTAACGATAGAGGTAAGAGACATAGAGGCTAATGATGATGATTTTACGATCAGTTGTAGTAAAATAGTGCCGTAGGTAATACGAATATAGGTAATGTCCTTACGAACCATACAACGGGCGCGAATAAAAATAGACGTGTTGAAAAATGGTAGTGTAGGTGAGGTAGCTGCAACGCCAACAGAATGTAAGTGTAAGCGTAACGGATGACGATGGTTTAAGTACTCCATTACGAATAGGCTCAGATGGTACAGTATCATTTATCAGAAGGGAACTATGCAAGTGAAAGAGTATACGGTAGAAATATCAAATTTGTGAAAAAGGTTTAGCTTCAGGAGTAACGAATTGTGATACAGCGAAAGTACATTTAAAAGTAGTACGAATAAAAAGCGCAAGACAATAGCTATACGGAATAGATGGAATAAATGGAAATTGCAGATCTACGTAATGTATTGGATAAATGATGAGTATGACTCTTCAACTACCAAACCAACATTAAGCACAGTAACGCTAAGACAGGTAAGAGAGCAACAGCATTAGAAGCAGGTAAACCAGTACCCGTATTAGATGTTACTAGCGGTAAGGTATCTGTACCAGCGAATACTCCGAATGGGGGATTATGAGATAGAATATGAAAATCTGCCGTAAAGATTATCCTAGCATCTGTAGTCAAGCTAAGATTATTGTAAAAAGTAACAGGAAATATCCAAGCTGTAGATGATCAGATAAGAGGAGTAAATGGTAAGCGTGGAGGAAGTTTATCGAATAATCGAGTACCCGATGCGAATGGTAACTCTTATAATGTATTGAGCAATGATAAGCTTAATGGTAATCCAGTTAGTACTAGTACCGTAGAGATCACACAAGGAGTAGAAGCAACGCCTAAGGAATCAGGTAAGCCCAGTCCAAAGGTAACGAAGACAGGTTTTGTAGAAGTACCACCGAATACACCAGCAGGTACGTATGAGGTAGAATATGAGATTTGTAATTTACCAGGCAAGACAAGATGTGCAAACAGCTAAAGTAACGATAGAGGTGGTATCACCGAAGATAGAAAGCTAAAAATGATAACTTTGGTCGAGTATTGGTAAAAGATAATTCGATTACTACCTCAACGGTATTGACCAATGATATTTATGATGGTGGCCAAAGCGAGTTTGACAGATGTACTATTGAGTACAGATACGAGTAAACCAGTACCAGCGGGTATTACATTGAATGCAAAAATGGAACCTTAACGGTAGCACAAGGCGTTCCAGCAGGCGTGTATAAATATCCTTACCAAATCTGTGATAAATTAGATGTAACCAATTGTTCACAAGCAGAGGCATTAGTAGAGGTCATTGGATGAGCGTGTTAGCATTTTTAGCGGTGAATGATGATTTAGGAATTCTATCACAACGAGGTGGAACAACGAGTGATAATGTATTAACGAACGATTATTTGAATGGCAAAAATAAATCCAAGTTATACGACAGAGGTTTTATTAAAACCAGGTACATCACCACGAACTGGTTTGGTAATGAATAGTGATGGAACGATAACGGTAATCATAGGCAGTAATATTCCAGCGGGAGATTATGAGTATCCATATGAAATATGTGATCGAGTAAATCCTACGAATTGCAGTAGTGCAAAAGCGAAAGTAACGATATCGTCCTCCCATTTAATGCGATAAATGATCGATATGAGATAAAGAATGAAGAATTATCTAAGGGAGCTCAAACGACGGCTAGTGTATTGAAGAATGATGAGTTGAATGGCAAAATAGGCTTATCTATAACAGATGTAAGTTTAACCCTCAGGAACTTCACCTCATAGAGGAATAGTAATGAATCCAGATGGAACGATCACGATTCAGCCCAAATGTACCTATAGAAACGTATCGTTATCCTTATACGATTTGTGATAAATTGAATCCAACGGATTGTAGAACAGCGGTAGCAATAATAGTATTAGAGCCATCAGCGTTGGAAGCGAATCCGGATGATTATACCTCAAGACCGATACGTGGAACTGGAGGACAAGTAGGAAGTATATTGGAAAATGACAGGTTGAAAAATCGTCCAGTGAATAGTAATGAGGTACGAATAACGTTGGAGAATGATGGAGGTTTAACAGGAGTAATGATAGATGGAGAAGGTCAAGTTCATGTACCAGCACATAGCCCAGTAGGAGTGTATGTATTAACTTATCAAATTTGTGAGGCGTCTAATTTAAGAAATTGTCGTAGTACAACGATAAAAAGTACGAGTAATAGACGGGCGAGAGTTGAAGTATTACAATGGTATTTCAGTAGATGGCAATGGAGAGAATGATAAGTTTGTTATAGAAGGCATAGAATCTTATTCGGATAATGTGTTGAGGATCTTCAATAGATGGGGCGTATTAGTTTACGAGAAACGAGGCTATAACAATGAAGATGATGCATTTGTAGGCTCTCTAATGGTCGCGTAGTGATCAGTAAAGACACGAAGTTACCACAAGGAACTTACTATTACGTGTTAGAATATATCGATGAGTTAGGCGCTAAAACACCGCAAAAGCAAGTTGGTTATATATAAAACGTGAAGAATAGAAAATTCTAATAAAAACGGAACTATCTTTTATGGTAGTTCTGTTTATACTTTATTGAGTATGAGATTTTAAAAGGAAACGATTTCTTTTGGTACTTAATATATTTTTTTAATTTTGCTTGAATTTTTAAAGGAGAACGATGAGTTTAGAAACAGCAACTACATCTAAACCACAATGGTTAAGAGTGAAGCTACCTACAGGGAAGAAATATACGGAATTACGGGTTTAGTAGATAAATATCAACCAATACGATATGTACCGCGGGGAGTTGTCCTAATATGGGAGAGTGTTGGGGTCATGGTACGGCAACTTTTTATGATTTTGGGAAATATTTGTACACGATCTTGTGGTTTTTGTGGAGTAAAACGGGTCGTCCTGATACGTTAGATTGGGAAGAGCCAGAGAAAGTTGCGCGTTCTATAAAGTTAATGAATATAACGCATGCTGTAATCACTTCAGTAGATCAGGGATGACCTTAAAGATATGGGTAGTATTCTATGGGCGGAAACGGTAAAAGCTATTCGTAGAATGAATCCTAAAACAACCTTAGAAACACTTATACCAGATTTTCAGGGTGTAGAACGTCATTTAAATCGTATTTTTAAGTGTAGCACCAGAGGTATATATCTCATAATATGGAAACGGTTCGTAGGCTAACCCGCGAGGTACGTATACAGGCACAATATGATAGGAGTTTAGGGGTATTGCGTTATCTTAAAGATAACGGAGCACATCGAACCAAATCAGGGATAATGTTAGAGCTTAGGAGAGAAAGAAGAAGAGGTAATAGAGACTTTACACGATTTAAAAAAGAAGCGAAAAGTAGATATAGTAACAATAGGTCAATATTTACAACCTTCTAAAAAGCATCTTCCTGTGAAAGAATTTATAACTCCAGAACAATTTGAGAGATATAGAGATAGGAGAGGCACTAGGGTTCAAACATATAGAGAGTGGAGCTTTTAGTACGTTCTTCATACAAAGCCCATAAGCACGTTTTGTAGAAGAGTAATGAAGATAAAAAAAGTGCAAAATGAGATAAAACAACGAAATAAACAAAATAAACAAAACAATAAAAACAACGAAATAAAACATTTAGAAATAAAAATAATCCGTTAATAACTTACCATCGAAAGTTATTAACGGATTATTTTTACAAATATTTTTGTTTTCTGTCTATGATAATAGTTTATCTAATATAGAAATACTATTCTGATACTCAGGTATCTGATGGTAGTTATTGCTAATAGCCCACTCAGAATAATTCTTTTTGTTTTTCAATAGATAAAGATGATAAAAGCAACTTTAAAATCTTCAACTTTAAGATTTAAAATGTACTTCACAATTCGGGTATTGAATGCAAAATATTCACTTTGCATTAGAACTATGATATCGGTTATAGACTTTATTGAAAAATAGTTATAATGATTTTCTATACTTGGGTGGATTTCTTTATTAATAAGCTCTGCATAGTACAAGAAAAAGAAGTCACCTTTTACATTATATTGCTCCAATATACGATTTACTGTAACTTTCGTGGCTACCTGTTATCTTAATATCATCTATTAGTAAGCAAAATTTTCCTTCTATGAAGGTTCTATCTATATAATAAGTATCACCAGAAATAAAGCTAACACGTTCCTCATAGCTCATATTGCCATAATCTTGTATATAAGTCTGGTTTACGATGTATTTTTGCTGATACACAAGATTTTTCCCGTTCTGAAACAGAAAATAATTTAAGTGCTTTTTAAAGTATTCACATAAAAAGTCTGATGCTGTTGGGTATAGAAAAATAAGGGCTTGAGTAGTAACACAATTTCATTTTGAGAGAGTATCAACTCTTTATTTTCTTTGATAAAACCATCAAATAGTTCTTTTCCCAAAATTTTGAGCTATAAGAGTATCTCCAAATTTAAATCTACTATAAGCTGAAGCATCAAAAGAGCAATTATTTTCAAACTCTATTTTATGTAAGCTATATCTTCTATTCATTAATTAATGGATTTTATGGGCAAAAGTACGAAAAATTACATCTAAAAATGTCATCATAAAAAGTTAAAAAGTATAATGATTAAAAAGTTAATTTATAATTTTGTACCTAACAAATGCAAAAATAGCAAAATGAAAAATTTTTCAATTATTGATGACTTTTATAGCTATAAATGCTATAACACAAGACCAAGACCCTTTAAAATTTAAAAGTTACAATTATGTAACAAAGGTATTTACCGAAGCAGGTAGAAATACCAAGTACGTGTTTATGAAGGAATTATATATGTATCCAAGCCTGTTGAGGAAAAAATACCAGAAAATGAATATTTATATACCAGAGGAATACTTTAATGGAGGTACTATAAATGGATTTTTCAGAATCAAATGCACCTATTTTCCCTAATAGTGTAGGAGGATATATGCCTGCTGAACCAATAAAACTAGAAAAACTAAAAATAATAGGAACCAAAAATATTGTAACTTTTGCTCTCTCTAAAGGCTTCATAGTGGCATCTGCTGGAGCTCGTGGTCGTGACTACCCCAACAGGGAAAGCTCCTGCCGTAATTGTAGATCTTAAAGCTGCTATTCGTTACCTAAAAATATAATGATGACCAAAATGCCTGGTGATGCAGATAAGATAATCTCTAACGGAACAAGTGCAGGAGGTGCTGTTTCTTTTTACTTTTAGGTGTTTCAGGAAGAAATTGGGGAATATGAAGACTACCTAAAAAGAAGTAGGAGCGGCAAAAAGCATCAGATGGTATATATGCCGTTTCCGCTATTGTCCCTATAACATTACTTGATATTGCCAACAATGCTTATGAATGGCAGTTCAATAAAGAGCGTAATTATAAGAAAATATCTATTGAAATGCTTGATTATAACGTAAAACGTAAGCTCATAGAAGGTAAACTTTCAGATGAAGAACAAAAAAATATCTGATGAACTAAAACAAAAGTTTATAAATAATGTAAATATATCCGTAGGAATAAAAAGAAAATGAATGGCTAAAATTGGATGAGCAAGGAAATGGTAACTTTAAGAAAATGATAATAAAAAGAGCTTATTCAATCAGCTAAAAAAGGCTCATGGAACAAATATGAGCAAATATACATTTCTTACTATAAAAAAATAATGAAATTGTAGATTTTGATTGGGATAAATATATAAACTACTTAGGAAGAGCAAAAACTCCTTCAGCTTTTGATGCTCTTGACCTTAGTTCTGGTGAAAACCAATTATTTGGAGATGCTACCACTGATAAAAACATTTTACCAATTACTCCTATCAAAATTCTACACAAAAAGGAGAATTGGCACCTAAAAATTGTAAATCTAATGGCGCCACTTCGTTTCTTAAACTACCCATCAGAAAAGGCTAAGTATTGGCGTATAAGACACGGAAGTAAAGATGCAGATACTTCATTGGCTATATCGTTTATAGTTGCAGAGACTTTGAAGCAGTATGATTTAATAGTAGATTATGCCATACCTTGGGATATCCCCTCATAGTGGTGATTATGACTTAGAAGAATTATTTGATTGGGCAATGGATGTAGTATCCAAAACACCTTCTAAAAGTGAAGCTAGGGAAATAAGGGTAATAACAGATTAGAGTTATCTTATAAAATTCATAAATTTTTGAAAATATAAAAATCTCTTCAGTAATGAAGAGATTTTTAGGTTTATAATAATCGATTAAGATTAGCAATCTGCTATATTTACAGCAACAGCCAGCCCTCCTTCAGAGGTTTCTTTGTATTTTGTATTCATATCTTGTGCTGTTTGCCACATAGTATGGATAACCTTATCCAATGGAACTTTTGCATTTTTAGGGTCTGTTTCTAGAGCTAGTTCGGCTGCATTAATAGCTTTTATAGCTCCCATAGCATTTCGTTCTATGCAAGGTATTTGTACGAGTCCTCCAATAGGGTCTACAGTTAGCCCTAAGTGGTGTTCCATTGCTATTTCAGCGGCTATCATTACTTGTTCTAGAGTACCTCCCATAGCTTCACATAGCCCAGCAGCTGCCATTGCCGAAGATACACCTATCTCCGCTTGGCATCCACCCACTAGCAGCCAGAAATAGTTGCATGTTTTTGAATAAACTACCTATCACTCCAGATGTTGAGTAAGAACTTTTTAATTTCTTCATGTAGCCTTATGGTTGTCAATAGTTAAATAATATAAAATTACAGCAGGGATAACTCCAGCACTACCATTTTGTAGGAGCTGTTACTACTCGCCCCAAAGATGCATTTTACTTCATTCACTGCAAGTGAAAAAAACAACTCACCCATTTAAGTATTTCTCAGATTGAACTTTTGGTTTTTGATAGATTTCAGCCACGATTCTGGGTCGTTGTGAGAACAACACCTATCAGTTTTTATGAATATCATATGCTCTGCGTCTTACATTCAGCCCACCAGGCAAAAATTCCTTCAGAGTAGCAACCAATATAAGCGCATTCAAGCATTGTATGCCATATACGAAGTAATTCAGAATGTATTTCAGGCTCAGAACGTAATACTTTCTCATTTTTGATAAACAATTTCGTAAATTTTTGTTTTCAGCCTCACAATAGTTAAAGTAAATCCTGAGCAGAATCAATAGGGTAGGGGAAAAGATTTGATAACGTTTGGCTGTTCAGCACTTTCGTTATTATGTTCTTTTTACAATAAATCCCCCACCAATAGAATAAAAAGTAGAGGAATAAGATTCATTTTCAAAACTTGCTGTAAAGGTAAGCCCATTAGCGTGAAATGGGAGGAAGTTTCTATTGAATTTTATATTCTCTTTTGGATTAAAGTCAATATAGTAATGATTAGCTAGATATAGCTGTTGGTTTTTCATTAATAGCTGAAATAATAACATCTATGCTCTCAACAGGGATATATTCGGGTCTGCACCACTTAAGCCCAGCATTACAGCAAGGTCTGTCGCGTGTCCTTTTCCTGTAGAGAAAGAGGCCGTACAAATCTACCTGAATATGATTCACTTTGTCTAGTAGCTGTCTTTCTTTAGCTCAGAAAGGAAAGCCTCTGCTGCGCGCCAAAGGTCCCTAGGTATGCGAACTAGAAGGACCTACCCCTATTTTTTTAACATTTCAAAGATGTGCTTATGTATTCCATATACAAAAATAATGATGCAAAAATAATTATCTTATTGACAAAAAAGCATAGCTAAAATATTTTTAAATAAAAGTTAAAAAGAATTTCTATGAAAATTCAAATTTCTACAAAAATAGAAAAAGATAATTTTTATTTTAGAAGAAAATAATATTTTTATATATATCGTATATTTGCTCTCTTTATTTAATTCATAAAGAAATATGAAAAATGAAATTATATTACGTACTGAGTTTAAGTGACTTTATTATTAGTTAATTGTGCTGATAATAATCACAAGAAAATAATACAAAAAGAAATAAATATTTCGATGAAAATAAACAAGAAGTTTCTTTTTGTAGTAGAAGGAATGACTTGTCAGGCAGGTTGTGCTAATAATATAAAAACATTTAGAAAAATACTGATGGAGTACTTTGGGCAAAAAGTAGATAAAGAGTCAAAAAGTGCTGTAATACAGTATGATAAAAAACTAAACTCTCAGAAACAGATTTAATTTCTGTAATAGAAAAAGTAGGCGATGGAGATACTTTCACAAAGTTATAAAATAATTTTTAATTTGTAAAAATATAAATAATTAGTTTGTAAGTAGTTATGTTGTCCAATTCTAGTAAATATGCTATTAATGCTATATTATATTTGGCTATACACACCTCAATTAATAATAAAATAGGAGTCAAAGAAATAGCTGAAGCTTTTAAATATTCCCTCGCCTTTTTGCTGAAAAATTTTTGCAGATTTTAGCTAGAATGCAATTAGTTCAAGTAAAGGACCTGGCGGAGGTTTTTATATAACAGAGCAAGAGCGAAATATGCCTCTTATTGATATTGTTTATCATATTGATGGGGTTGATAAATTTGAAAATTGTATAATGGGACTGAAAAATGTTCAAAATGACACTCCTTGTCCTATGCATTATGCTATTCAGCCTTTTTAAAGAGCAATTTTTAATGGAATTAGAACAAAAATACAATAGGTAATTTTTGCCGAGAGAGTAAAGAGGAGAAGCCTTTTTGTTTGTATAAAAATCCTTTGTTAAAATATTTTAACAAAGGATATAATAGAAAGCATGTTAGCATTTATAAAAATTATTTTCCTGCACGAATAACACTCAGGGGTTTGTTGGGTAATTCCTAACAGAGATGCAATGTGCCCTAGAGAAACACGAAGTATTATTTCAGGGGTAATTTTCTAAAAAGCAATTGGTAACGTTCTTGTGCTGTTTGGAATTTTTATAGCATACAATTTATCTGTTAAATTTTTATGGCTGAGATTAATAAAAAAATCTCATAAATTTCTCTAAATCAGGTTTTTGACTGATTATTTTTCTACCTCTGAAAATTCGGCTACTCGTACACTAACAGTCTTCTAAGGCTTCAAGACAGAAATGAAAAGGTCTCTTAAAATAAATATTTTCAATAGGCATATAAAAACATACTTTCAGCATAAAATCCGTGGGTAATGTCTTTATCGCCTTTTATTATAAAACGCTCTAATAATACCTTTTTTCAATATAAAAATTTGCTTAGAATCACATCCTTTTTTTAAGTAAAAAGAATATTTTTGTATTCTTTTTGGTTTAAAAAGATTATCAAAAAGCGTTAAGGTTTCATTATCTATTTGAGTTTCTTGATGAATGTAATCTTTAAAATTCATTTCTACATTTTTATAGAATTTAACAAATAATTTTCTGAATGATTTCCTTCGTGAAAGAGAAGGTCTAAGATACTTAAATTTTTATAAATCCGTGTTTATCAGAAAAAAATTTGATAATATTCTTCTTGTGTAATATTATGTTCGGTTTTTGCATTTTGCTAAAAACGAAAATCATTAAAAATCTTGATAGTTTTCTTCATATTTTTGATGTTTTTATCCCATTGAATATCAGTATTTAAACAGGATAAAACAGCTTCTATAGAATAGAAATTTAGGTCTATCAAGAAATTAATTTTTTCAAAAACAGGAGAAATAGCATCTTCATAAAATTCAAAATATGGAGAAGTACGGTAGGCTGTTTGTGAGAGTTTTCCAATGTAATTTTTGCCAAGAAACATTGTTGTCTATTTTTACATTTTTATAGAGTTGTCTACCTGTTTCTCCTCCAGTGTGTAATATAGGAACAGTTAATAATTGTTTACCATTTGCTCCATAAATATAAGCACGATTACGAAAGGTTTGTTTTTGGTAATTATCAGAAACTTCCATAACACAAGGTTCTTTTTATAATAAGAGAAAAAGAGGCAATGGTAGGGAAAATATGTAGGTGTAGTAAATGCATTTTTATTTTTTTATAGAAATTTTCAAACTTCGTCAAAATCTATCGACGAAGTTTAGATTATTAATGATTAAATAAATTTATTTTTAGAGGCTTTTTCTTTTTAAGATAAAATTCATAACCAATATATGCTAATGTGCCTAGTATCAGTACATAGTAAAGAATAAGAAACAGGCTCTCCTTCTCCATTTACAGTGGTAAATAATCTTTTCAACGTATTTTTCAAATCCAGAAGCGTTACCATCCCAACTCATCCAAATAAGTACAGGTTTTTCCAACTACGTGATTAAAGAGAACAAAGCCCCAATAACGGCTATCTTCAGAGTTATGACGATTATCCCCATCATCCAATAATAATCTTGCCCGAATGTATAAGAGGTCGTTTTTGTCCATTGATGAAAATTTCATTATTTTTACCTCTAAATGATTTCCTTCATAAACTTCTATAATCCGTTGATATATGGGTAAGTTGGTAGTTGTTAATTCAATGGTTTTTCCTTGAGCAGGAAGAATAATAGGTCCGAAAGTTATCCTCATTCCAAGGATAGTTTTCTGAATGAGGGAAAACAGCAGGAGAATATTCCCCTTTTTAGAAATTATTTTTGTAACTTCTTCTATATCTAGAGATGTTTTTATTTTTCAGCTACTTCTTCTGTTGCAGATTGGATAATAAATTCTGTATCATTTAGAATTCCAGAAGCATCTGTAATACCAAAATTTTTGATATAAAAATGCAGGTAAAACTCTTTCAGGAACATATTGATTGCCGTATAAACCTACTAAATAGTTCCAGAAAGCAGGATTTACTTTTTATTTTATAGGAGGTTTGCAATTTTGCTCGGATAGGGTATTTTTCCTCTTTATCATTAATATAAACTACTCCATCACGTATTTCAAATTTATCATTAGGTATAGCAACTGCTCTTTTTACATAATGAGATTTTTATCAACGGGCTTATGTACTTTAATTCCGATTTATCTCCAAAAACGAGATGTTATCTGTAGGCCAGTTAAAAACCACAATATCATTACGTTTTTATTTTTCTGTAAAAGCAGGTAAACGTAAATAAGGTAATTGAGGGTTCAGAAAGATATGATTTTACATTTACCACAGGAATGGTGTCGTGTACCATAGGAGTAGAAAGTGGAGTCATAGGTAATCGTACTCCGTAATGAAATTTGCTAACAAATAGAAAATCTCCTACAAAAGCGTTTTTCAAGAGATGAAGTAGGAATAGTATATGGCTGAATAAAATACGAATGAATAGATGAAGCCGCTACTACTGCAAAAAGAACAGAACTTATCCAAGGAGAAACATTTTGTTTTATAATTTTCTCATTTCTACCAGAATAGCTTGTTTGTGGGCTATACATCAAGTAAGCCAAATATATACCCAATGTAATAATGGAAAGTAATGTATATCGTTTTTATGAAAAACCGAAAACGTGTAGCCATTCATAAATAATAACAATAGCCATAACATTTCCTATAACAGGTAAATATACTAAAAATCCACCACCAAGGGCGTTGAATAATTTTAAAAAGAATCAACATATTCCATATAGGTACAAAAGCTTGCCAACCTTTTATAGCCTGCTTTTATATAGCCTTTCCATATACCTTGAAAAAGCTGAACGGCTAAGAAAATTAATAAATATACTATCATAAATAATTGATTTTAATTTTTTTACATTTTTAATTGTTAAATAATACTTCTTTCATTGAGAAAAATACCTTTTTCTGCCTAAAATCCATTCTGCAGCTAAGTACAGCCCCAAGAGCAAAACCTTTTCTGTTGTGTGCAGTATGTTTTTATTTCTATGGTATCAATATCACTTTGATATGTAACGGTATGAGTGCCAGGTGTATTTTCAATTCTTTTAGCTGTAATAGGAATTTCATTTTCAGAGGCTTCATTGAGCTTCCAATGGGTTTTTGAAGAATTTTCAATAATAGTTTCAGCAAGAGAAATTGCAGTTCCACTTGGAGCATCTAACTTTTTGTGTATGATGAATTTCTTCAATAGAAACAGAATATTCAGGTAAATTTTTTTCATAAGTTGTGCCAATGCTTTATTTATTTCAAAGAAAATATTTACCCCAATACTAAAAATTTGAAGCATATAAAAAGCAGTATTATTTGCTTTTACATAATTCCACAGCTTCATTATACTTAGAAAGCCAGCCTGTAGTGCCTGCTACCACAGGTATTTTTTGCTTGTAGAGCTTTACTAATGTTAGCAAAAAGCACTCTCTGAGTACTAAATTCTATTGCTATATCAACATTTTTCAAAGGTATAGTTTTGAGTATTTTGATCTATTTTTAAAATGATTTCGTGTCCGCGTTCTGTCGCTATTTTTTTCAATGGCTTGCCCCATTTTTACCATATCCTAACAAGGCTATTTTCATAAAAATATTTTTTTGAGTAATTAAGGGCAAAAAAATACTTATTTTTTTATGAAAGAAGCATAATAATTTTTATTATTTTAAAGGTTTTTGAATAAGGATAATTTTTTTACTATATAATAAATAAAAATTTTTATTAAAATATTTTTGTGGATAGGAAAATGTAACTTTTGCACTTTAAATAAATTAAAAATTGCAGAATAATGAAAAAACATTTTTAACTCTTAGCGTATTAGCTTTAATGGCTGTATCTTGTAACGAAAAATAACAAGAAAGAAGAAGCTCAAACAGCACAAACAGAGATGGCTGAACAAAAAGTAGAAAACTCCATCTTATGTAGGAACATATACAGGTGTTTTACCTTGCGCTGACTGTGATGGAAATAACATTACATTAACTATTAATGAAGATTCTTACTCTTCAAAAGAAAGTTCTAACAAAGGTAGCTTTGAAGATAAAGGTTCTGTTTCTTTCAATGCTGAAACAGGAGTACTACTCTAAAAAGTGATGCAGGTGATGGCGCTACTATTCTTTGCAAAGTAAAAAAGAAAATGCAATCGTTATGCTTGATATGGACGGAAATGAAGTAGTTGGTGAATTAGCTTCTCACTATGTTCTTACAAAAATAAAAACTAAAACCCAATAAAGAAAAAGATGGAGAGTTTTGCTTTCCATCTTTTTATATAGTTCAAATACTTATTATTTCTTTTTGAATTATAAAATAAAAAATAGCATAAAGTAAATTATTATACTTTATGCTATTTTTTATATTTATATATGAATATATTATAAAAATTTTGGAATAATATAATATTTATTTATCCATTTGAATAGTTCTGATAGGGAATGGAATGTTTTATATGATTAATATCAAAACATTTTTATTGCCATTATCCCCTCAGATTTGTAATATAAAGATTCTGAAATTTTTAGTTGATGGAATAGTAAAGTAAATACTAAAATTAATAGAACTATCTGCAAATTCTGTAAAATAAAAAGAAATAGATGTACTTAAATTCTTTTTTATTCATCATTTCTTGAATAGTTTCAATAGATAATTGTTTTACTCGTTCTAAATCTGATTCGTAGCCTATACCACAAGCGATTTGTACATTAGCGGTTTCACTTTCTGAATAATTTTTCATAGGATTATCTATAATCAATTTATTTGGAATAGAAACATAATTGCCATCACCTGTTTTTAATTTAATTGTTCTTAAGTTTATATCCTCAATAACTCCCGTATATCCGTTGGTTTTCAATTTTGATGTCCTATACGTATGTTTTTACTAAAAGATAATATAATTCCAGAGAAAGTATTACTTAAAGTACCTTTGCAAAAGCCAAACCAACAGCTAATCCAGCTACTCCGGCACCGGCTAAAATTGTTTTGAACATATTTTCTAAGTCTAATATATTCAAAGAAAACATAAAAAAGGTTATTACTACTAATACAGAAATAAGATTTCCTAACATTATACGAGAAGAACGTTTTACATCTCTCTTTTCTAAGACACGTATAACTTTTTCTTTTATAAACCTTGAAAAATAAAAACCCTATCATAAATACAAGTATTGCTATTACGATATTTGGAGTTTTTATCTATAAACATATTTGTCCAAACCTTCATTTTGTTTGTAAATACTTCAATAATGCTAATGTAATCACTTACTATTGTTTTTCCATTGTATAATTTTATTTAGTTAATTATTAAAATTTTTAAAATTCAGAAGTAGAAATAATCAATATTCCTACTTCTTTTTCAGAGGTTGATAATAAATTGAGTAATAATAATAAAATATTAGATTTTTGAATATTTGAAATATTAAAAATATTTTTATTTTTACTATTAAGATGCTACTTGTGTTTGTGTTTTTGATGTTTCAGTTTTCTCATTGATTGTAACGTAGTACTATTTTTAGCTGATTTTTATAAGTTCATTAAAATCATTATAAAGGTCGTCCCAATCTTTTAAGTTTTTCATAGTTTTTACGTATTCAAAAATAAGTTCGTAAAATTTGTTCTAATTCTTTTCTTAATTTAGTAGCACTTTGCATTTGTCTAAGTTCAGAATTGGCTTTGTGTTTGTTCAGCAAATACATTTTCAAAATCTGATTGCATTTTTCATTTCTTCAAAGCCTTTTTCAACTCCTATTTTTTTGTATTCTTTCCTGATTTTCAGAAGTTGATAAGTTTTCTATAAGTTTAGATAATTGTGCAGTACCTGCTGAATAGCTTAGCCTATCAATATTTAAACCATAAGTTTTTAAATATTTCGTATAATACTTTGCTTCTTCAAAATGAGGTAAAGTATCCATTTGAGCATATCCAGCTAAATAATTTTTAGTTTAGCAAATGCTTTATCTCTTTGCTTTATCTGCTTGTGCAACGCTTTTTACCTTTACCACTAAAATGTAACTTTTGCATATACTTTATCATACTCTGTATAAATGTTTTCAAGCTCTCGAAGTAGTGGATTTTTAATATTTCAATATTTATAGCTTTTTGCTATATGAAACAACTCTCGAACAAAAGTGTTGCTAAGTCTCTTCGTTGTCAATTTTTGTAATGATATTTTCTATAAGGTATATATTTTTATATTAAATTAATTATTTTATACGATTAAATTATTTATTAGGTTTCTATTTTTAATTATTTACAATGTATTTGTTATTAAATTTTTCAATTTTTAAATTATTTATAGGTATAAATGATTAAAAATATTTTTATGTTGTATTGTTTATATCTTTAAGTAATTTATCTTCTTTCTTATTTTTTTAATAGTTTATAGTTGTAAATAATTATTCAGTTAATAATTTTTAATAGTTTATAGTATGTTTTGTATTTAATTTTTAGATGATATATTATTTATAGTATTATTGGTTCAAAAATTTAATAAGTTTAATCATTTACTATAATAAATAATTCTTTTTGTTATTTATTTTCAATGCAAAAAAATAAAAACTATTATTTTACTAATAAAATAATTTAACTAATATTTGTGATTAAATATTTCATAATTAATTTTTGTAATTATATATAGATTTTTATTCTTTCTCTATAATAATAATCTTTGAAGGTAATTTATCTTTATCGATGTCAAATTTGTTAATTCGAGAGGTTTTAACAATCAATTTTTCTTCCTATTATGGTTGCTTTTACTTTTCCAGATTTATTTTTGTTAGAAAAATAAAGGGTATAAAAATCCATCATTGAATTTTCCTTCAAGAATTTGAGTAGTACCATTTCTTAATATGGTCAAATTTGTAGATTGTCCCGCCTTTTTTCTTTGCTATATAAAAAATATGGGTCATAGGGTGAAGATATACTATCCTCTTCCATTTTCAAAATAATATCTCCTATTTCTACACCCATCTTTTTGGCTGTAACATTTTGAGATTTGAATCCTTCAACCCATAAACCTTTTCCTGAATTATAAGTGTAATCATATTTTTATCCCGAAGTCTGCTTTATCGTTCATAATTTGAATATCATATACCTTTTGCCATTCCTTTTGCTTCTTGAAGTGTATCTAATGAGTTTCATTTTTAACCAAGAAATTTGATTTGGTTCTAATGAAGAAGTTTCAAAAGATATTTCTGTAAAAAGGCTTTGTGAGTATTTTTGATTGATAAATGAAATAAAAATTTTCTTCTTCTTGTTTTATATAACTCATATCGTGCATACCTTCTAATTCTTTTTGAAATAATATTAGGGTTATACTCTTTCAAATATGAAGTAGCAGCTTGCATTTGTGTTATAGGATATAGAACGTCATTTTTGTATTAATAATAAACATAGGGAACATTATTCATATTTTCAGGGTATAATCCTTTATTAGATAATTTGTCTGCTATTTTTACACTTCCATTCATTGCAATGTATCCTGCAAAAACTCAGGATAAGTCATGAGAAATAAAATACTCCCGATGCCGTCAGAAAATCCACTAAGAAAAACTTTGTTTTCATCTATTGGGAAATTTTCTTTACAAAATTGATTTCATCAAGTACCATTTTGCTTCCTACTTTGTCAAACCAAGTGGCTTTTTGTTGTCCGTAACAAAATAGAATATAAAAATTACCTTTGTCAGCTACAGAAACTAATGGAGATTGAGAAGCATAAGAAATAGGTTCTTTCTTAATCGTAGGCGAGGAAATATTTCCGTGTAAGAATACTAATAAAGGTTTTTACTTTTAGTATTTTCATTCTTTTGGTGAATATACAACAAATGGGCGTTCTTTGTCATCAATACATTTTTGTTGAAAATTCTTTAAAATTTTTCAGTTTGTGAATATGCATAGGAAAAACCTAAAAACAAATAGAATGGATAAAAAGTGTTTTCATAAAAATATTTTTAGAGATTTAATAAATGAATATATAATTAATTTAAAACTATTCAATAGTAAAAAGAATGAAATATTAATACATCATACCCTATTGTAATAAAAGAATAAAAGGTATATAAATTTCATTATAATGAAATTTATATACCTTATTGCTATCTAATTAAGATGAAAAAACATTTCAAAAATATTTTATAAAAATGGAATAAAAATAATAGAAATGATAAATATTACTAAAAATTCTTTATAAAATCTTTTTTTCTTTCCGCATTTAGTTTTTGTATCTTCTATAATTTTATGTTTAGAAGGATATAATGTTACAGAAAAGAAATAAAGAAGGCAAAAGCAATGAATATGAAAGCTAAATTTATATTTATCAAAAGCAAGAATACTAGAAAAATAATGTACTTGCTTCTAATATAGCTAGTCTAAAAATGAAAAGCTTTAAGTATGTTTCTAACTTATCTTCATAAATTTTTATTTTCAATATGCTTCAATGATTTCTTAAATATGAAAGATTGAAGAAATAAACTTGATAAACAAAATAAAAATAGAAATAATAAATAAAGGTTCATCATAATCCCAACTTACGATATAACTATCTTGTATTAAATAACATATGCATACAATAAAAATAAGTTGCATAAAATTAATAGAAAGAAATAATATCTTTAATAAATTAAAATTTATTTTCTGCTTCATAGTAATACATTAAAAATGAGAAAATTAAATACAAATTTTATTTACTCTATTCTGGTGTCTTCCTCCTTCAAAAATCTGTATTAAGGAAAGTTTTTACAATTTCTAAAGGCTTGTTCTATAGCAGTGTATCTGGCAGGAATACTCAAAACGTTTGCATTGTTATGTTGTCTTGCTAGCTGAGCAATTTCTTTGTTCCAACATAAAGCACAACGTGCCTTTTTGATGTTTATTTACGGTCATAGCTATACCGTTCCCGCTTCCACAAATTACGATACCGAAATCTACTTCACCTTTGTCAATCATTTGCCCAACAGGGTGAGCGAAGTCTGGATAATCTACACTATCTGAACTGTCTGTTCCTACATTAATAACCTCTATTTTTTTGAGTTTGTAAATAAGCAACAATGAGCTTGTTTGTAGGCTGTACCTGCGTGATCATTTCCGATGGCAATTTTTCATAAGCTGTGTATTAAAAGATTATTTAAAAAGTTGAAATCAATACCACCATAATTTCCACTACTCATAAAAAAAGTAGAATAGCATTATGGTATTTTTGATTGTAAATATAGGTTTGAAATTGAGTTTTATCTGTAAATATTTTCAAATTATGATGCTGGAAAGCCTCTTGTATATATTCTTCTGTAATATCAGAAATTCCCTTTTACCTTCAATGCTTCTCTATCATAAAGAATAATAGCCTCATCAGCTTTTGTAAGTGAATCTTTATAATGTAAAAAGAAAAGTCTGTATTGAGACTACTATAAGTATAAAGTTCTAAACAAGCAGTAAGATGCTTATCTGGGTATTGTTCTTTTACGGCATTAGTTGTAGCAGTTACTTTGCTTGGTGAATGTGCAAAATCTTTAAAATACAATAAGTTTCATCTTGTTTTTGTAATGCACTCCAAACGCTTTGAAGCCCCTTTGAATGTCGCGATTGCTTCATCAAAAATCTTGTTCATCGATTCCCATATTTTGGCAAATCCATTTTTGCACCAGTTAAGTTACTCATATTGTGTTTTCCAAAAAATTTCAAAGGCATTTCTCCCTCAGGGGTTTGTAGGAAAAGAAATTCCATTTTGAGAGAAATATTCAGGGGTAGAATAAGGTATTTTTCGGATAGGGGTTTTTCATTTTTCTCTACAATGTCATTCAAAATAGAGTCCTCTTCATTATATACCAATATTCCTCCTTTTGTAATAGAAGAAATGAAGATGTCAAACTGTTCTATGTATTTTTCTCTTCGGTAGGGAATACATTGATATGATCCCACGCGATACCACTCAAAAGCGCAAGAGTAGGCTTTGTATAGGTGAAACTTCGGACGTAAATCAATAGCGGAAGATAAATACTCATCACCTTCAATAACTATAAATTCACTATCTTCAGAGAGTTTTACCATAGTATCAAATCCATCAAGTTGAGCTCCTACAAAGGGTAATCTACAGGTTTATTATGATAATTCATAACATATAACACCATAGAAGTAATGGTTGTTTTCCCGTGGCTACCAGCTATTACTACACGTGTTTTGTTTTGCTTTGTTCGTAAATAAATTCAGGGTATGAATATATTTTTAGTCCTAATTCTTTAGCTCTTAATAACTCTGGGATTGTCTGCTTTAGCGTGCATTCCTAATATAATAGCATCAATGTCTTTGCTTATTTTTCAGGAAACCATCCTAACTGTTCAGGAGTATTCCTGCTTTTTGTAGTCTAGACAAAGAAAGGTTCAAAGATAACATCATCACTGCCTGTTATTTGGTAATTCTTTTTGTTGTAAAAAGCTAAAGGCTAAATTGTGCATAGCCGCCCCACCGATAGAAATAAAATGTATTCTCATTATCGTACTTTGATGTGTTGCACAAAAGGTACAAAAAATTTATAAAAAATGTAAAAAGAAGTATTAAAAATATATATTTTTCTAAGTTTAACCTAAGTTGAAAAATGTAAAAAATAGAAGTTATTAAGAGTTGAATTTCTTAAATAAAACAAAATAAAAAGTTAATGAAAAAAATTAACATATAAAACAAAATCAAGGCTGTCAATAATACATAAGTTTTTATCTTTACCATTCCATTATGAAAATAGTTATAGATTGATGAGTTGGATCAAAAAAATATTTAAAAAAACTCAAAACAACAACCTGAAGAAAAATCCTTAGAAGATATGAGTAAAATACAAGTACCTGTTGATGAGGTGTTTGTGGAGAATTTAAAGAAGAATGGAGGAATATTTATCTATTGTGAATCTCTTACAGATATTATACGAAAACGATAGGAGAAAAAATAGTCGCAGAAAAATATAGAAAAATATAAAACTTTCTTGCCATAATGAATATTTAAAAATCTATTTTTGCCAGAAAAATTATTTTTAGATTTTTTTACAAATACAGATGCACAAAGCTACATAACAGATTGTGAATATTTATTGGCAAATGATGGTTCAATAATGTTCTCTTCAAATCAGTTAGGTTCCAAGCAAATAAATGATTTACCTCCTTCGCTTATTGTAGTGGCAAAAAACAAGCCAAATAGTAGGGCATATAAATGACGAGATGGTAGGGTATAATGCAACGTCCTAAAAAGAACGCCCGAGATAATATACGTTCTTTTAAAAAAATTTTCAGACAAAAGAGAAAGATACAATAATGTATGGCTCTTGCTCTCGAAATTATATTTATTATTGTTAGAAGATTTAAACTAAAATATTATGAATGAACTAATTAAAAGAACATTGACAGGAATAGTTTATACACTTTTATTGCTTGGGGCTATTCTACTAAATGTGCATACTTTTGGAGTGTTATTTTTGATATTTGGACTGATTTGTACTTATGAATTTGCTCGAATACAGAAGCAAAAAAGCGCAATGGATTTATTTGTTATTTATAGTACAATATGTTTGTTTTGTATTTTTCATTTTGAATTATATATTGTTGTTTTTCCTCTTTTTGACAATAATTATAGATTTATATTTGATTAATTTTTATTCAATAAAAGAGAATAAAATATTTTTCAAATTTTTCAAAAATGTACTAAACTTTTTATGTAGGAGATGAGGGTGTACTTTCATTCCTTTATTATATAAAAATAGAGGTAATGAATATGATAGGAAAAAGATGGAAATTATGCTGTATTTTCAGAGTTTTTCATTGCCATTTTTAAGGTAAATGAGGCACAACATACGATGATTGCTATTTTTGTGTATCATTTGGTCTAGTGATACTTTTGCTTATTTGTCTGGGAAAAATTTTTGGTAAGCATAAATTATTTCCTCAGTATCTCAAAGAAAGACGATAGAAGGCTTTATAGGTGGGCTTTTAGGAGCTGTATTAGTTGCTGTTTGTTTTTCTCTTTATAGTGTAAAATCTATTTGGGAGTGGATAGGAATAGCTTTAATATTGGTGGTTTTGGTACTTTTTGGAGATTTGATAGAATCAAAATTTAAAAAGAATAGCAGGTATTAAAGATAGTGGTACTATATTACCTGGTCACGGAGGCTTTCTAGACCGTTTGGATAGTCTTATTTTTACCGCTCCATTTGTTGGGTTGCTTTTTAGTAATTGCTCATTTCCTTAAAATGTAAAAATGGATAAAAATATTATAATTCCTCAAAAAGATAATTATTATAAGGAATTAGCTAAAGAGATGAAAAATATTTCCAGCACAACAAAAATGGAAATTAATTAAAAAGACAAGTAAATTATAGAATTAATATTTATTTTGTATCTTTGCAAAAATCTAAAAAATAAAAATTTACGAATTATGTTTCATAAAGAAGGAGCTAAGATTATCTTTTTGGCGCTGTTGTTTTTCAGTAGTTGCTCTCTTATTAACAGATTATATTTCTATTAATTGGTTAAGGATTGTATTTCAGTTGTTTTATATTATTATTTTTGGTGTTGATATTACAATTCTTCCGTAATCCTAAAAGAAATACTCAACTTAATGAACAGCAAGTTATTTCATCTGTAGATGGTAAAGTTGTTGTTATAGAAGAGGTTGAAGAACCTGAATTTTTAAAGGAAAAACGTCGAATGGTTTCTGTATTTATGTCTCCTTTGAATGTTCACGTAACTCGTTATCCTATTAGTGGAGAGGTTGTATATAGTAAGTATCACCCAGGTAAATATTTAGTAGCTTGGCACCCAAAAGGCTTCTGAAGAAAAATGAAGAACTACGGTTGTAGTAAAAAATGAAGTATTCGGAGAAGTACTTTACAGACAAATAGCAGGTGCATTAGCAAAACGAATAGTAAATTATGCCAAAGAAGGTGATAAGGCTATGCAAAGGAGCAGATGCAGGGCTTTTATTAAGTTTGGCTCTCGCGTAGATATTTATTTGCCTTTAGATGCTAAAATAAAAGTTTCTCTTGGACAAAAAGTAAAAGGTGGTATTGATATAATTGCTGAAAAATAATGAGAAATTTTTAGAAAAAAATAAAATTTTATCTTGTTGGAAATATAATAAATAAATTATTGTATTTTTATAAAAATAGAAGTATGTTTGATAACTTAAGTGATAAATTAGATAGAGCCTTACACAATTTAAAAGGACACGGAAAAAATAACAGAAATAAATGTAGCTGAAACCCTTAAGGAAGTACGTCGCGCCTTATTGGATGCCGATGTCAACTATAAGATAGCGAAAGATTTCACTTCTAAAGTAAAGAGAAAAGCACTCGGACAAAATGTATTAACTACCTTATAACCAGGACAGTTAATGGTTAAAATTGTTCGTGATGAGCTTACCGAACTAATGGGGGAGATGCCACAGGGAGTGAATCTTAATGGGAATCCAGCTGTAATCTTGATGTCAGGATTACAAGGGTCAGGAAAAACAACTTTCTCTGGAAAAATTAGCAAATTTTCTTAAAAATAAGAAGAGTAAAAAGCCTCTTCTGGTAGCTTGTGACGTTTATCGTCCAGCTGCGATTGACCAGTTGCATATTGTTGGAGAGCAAGTAGGAGTAACTGTTTTCTCTGAAAAAGGCAATAATAATCCTGTCGAAATTGCTCGAAAAGGGGTGGAATATGCTAAAAAGCAATGGCTTCAATGTGGTAATTATAGACACCGCAGGGCGCTTGGCTGTAGATGAGCAAATGATGAAAGAAATTGCTGAAATATATAGAGCAGTATCTCCTCAAGAGACACTATTTGTCGTAGATGCAATGACTGGGCAGGATGCTGTTAATACAGCTAAAAGCTTTTTAATGATGTATTGGATTTTGACGGGGTTATCCTTACTAAGTTAGATGGTGACACACGAGGAGGGGCAGCTATCTCTATTAAGTCGGTAGTTAATAAGCCTATTAAGTTTGTAGGAACAGGGAGAAGATGGACGCTATAGATGTGTTCTATCCTGCTCGTATGGCAGATAGGATTCTCGGGATGGGTGACGTTGTCTCTTTGGTGGAGAGAGCTCAAGAACAGTTTGATGAAGAGCAAGCTCGTAGCTACAGAAAAATAGCGAAAAAAATCAGTTTGGTTTTGATGATTTTCTTTCTCAGATTCAGCAAATCAAAAATGGGAGTATGAAAGACCTCTTGGGAATGCTTCCAGGAGTAGGAAAAAGCAGTAAAAAAACCTTGATATAAGTGATGATGCTTTTAAATATATAGAAGCTATCATCTATTCAATGACTCCCGCAGAACGCTCAAATCCAGCTATTATTAATACTTCTCGTAAGAATCGCATTGCTAAGGGAAGCGGACGAAATATCAATGAAGTAAACCAGCTCCTTAAAACAATTCGATCAAATGAGTAAAATGATGAAAATGATGCAAGGTGGAGGAGCTAAAGCAAATGATGCGTATGATGCAGGGAATGCCAGGAGAATGCCTAAATTTTATAATAAGATAAAAATGTTACAAAAATTCTCAATCATTGATAGATAGTTATAAGAAATTTATAAAAAGTAGTACAAACAGATGTTATTTATTGTTTAAAAGACGAAAAGAAGGAGTAGCTGTTTGTAATTCTAATGAATTTAGAAATGAAGAAGGGCAAGATGTACCTTTGTTAACTTTTTGGTCTGAAAGTGCATTAGCAAAAAGCTTGCCAAGAAGAAGAATGGATTTAAAATATAAAAATAACAGAAATTCCATTACCAGAGTTTATGGAACTTTTGGGTATTTGGGATGTGTGAGGATGAAGTAGTTGCAGGGTTAGATTTCAATAATAATTTATTTGGATATGAAGAACACCCACTGCAATTATTAAAAGACCTTATAAGTGAGATTGAAGCTACGAAAAAGAAAATAGAATTTCGTGGTTTTACTTCGCTTACAGACTTGAAAGATTATGTTCAAGAAATTGAAGAGGGAGAATAAAAATATGAAGTTTTTCGGATTATTATATCTGAAAACTTTTTTTGATTTTCTTCTAGAAAAATAAATATTAAATATGATATTTTTTTAACTTTTTAGCCTTTTTGTATAGTTATTCAAGCACAAACGGTTTTGAAAAAGTAATAAAATTTCTGTAATTGTTTATAATGAGAAAGAAGGAGATATTACTTTTTATGCTACCAAAGGGAAAAAATAAATTTATAGAAACAGAATTGGAGTATAATCAAATTTTAGATGATTATGATGTAGTTGACCCCTATTGGGATATAGATGAGGATGAGGACAATGAAAATGAAGGAGAAAATTTATCTGAAATATTATATTCTGGTGATAAAATTATCTATACTGAAGATATTCGCCCTACACAACTTAGTCATTTTCTAGGAAAAAGCATTTATTTATAAAGAAATAATAGAAAAGACGGTGAAAATGAAAGAAAAGTAGTTAAAATTCTTAATAATTACTTAGCTTCTGTGCAAACATTTTCTTTTTAGTGAAAGACATTCTCACAGTTTTGGAAGGTATATAAATAAACCCGATGATAATCATGGCGTTGTAGAGATGTAGATTATTATTCTTTATTAATTTTGGACTTTGGGAAAGGTAGAAAAATTTATTTATTCAATGATGAAAAAGATATTGAAAATGTTATAATTCCGTTAAAAATGGAAATATATTTCTTTCTTATAATCAAGATGAGGTGGCATATTTAGATGAAGATAAAAAATGAATACTTCATATGAGTCGGATTTTAAGAGTTATAGTCCCAATGATTTTTATCTTTTGAAAGAAAATAAAAAAATATAAATATGTTAATTTTTGCTACTCAAATTTTAGAGTCAAACTTATGACTCTATTAATGCGAGCAGTTACGGGAATTATTACCCAAAAAGGAGATAAAAGTAGAAGTTTTTAATAATTATTTGATTGATTTTAGAGGATTAAAAACTGCACATTTCTACCGAGAAGGAATAGAAATTCTTGATAAAAAGGACCTCAATATTATGGATTTGATGGAGAAAAAAATAAAAATTCTTTCCTATTTCTTACGCCGTTTAGTGGAACAGTTGGGTATTATGATTATAAAAATTCAAAAAGATTTTTATAAATGATAAAATGGCTCATATTATTGAATATAAAGTTTATGGACCTGCAATAGCCTATGCATCAATTACAAAAATATGTTTTAGAAGATATTCCAGAGAGAGAAAATTTCTTTTATAAAGTGGGAAAAAATATTCCGATGGAATGGAAATAGTAGTTATATTGGAGAAAAAGTATGGCTACCCTCAATTAATTCGTGTGAAAAAGCAGGAAAGTATGGTTTAGTGAAGTATGATTTGGAAATATACAACAAATTCTATTCAAAAATAAACGGAAAAGTAGTTCTTCCTTTTTGAATTTGATGATATAAAACAAGAAAATGACGGTCTAATATATATATTTAAAAATAATAAAGTAGGAATTTATCCACAACAAACTATTCAGAGTATAATTACATAATGAAAAAACAAATTCTTTTTATCAAATAAAAAAAGAAAGGGAAAGAAGGATACTTGGATATAAAAAAACTTTTAAAAGAATATTTTTAGGAAACAATAAAAAAATCAAATAATTTAATAAAATATTAAGAAATGACAATTTTAGACGGACATCTTTACAACTTCAAGAAGAATTGGCACAAAAGTAGCGAAAATTAAAGAAAACGGAGAGAAAATACCTCACTTAGCAGCTATTTTTAGTAGGAGAAAACGGAGCAAGTATGACTTATGTAAATAACAAAGTTAAGAGCTTGTGAGAAAATTGGTTTTCAATCTTCTTTGTTAAAAACTTCCAGCTACTATTAGCCAAGAAGACCTTTTACAAAAATATATGAATTGAATGAAAAACCCAGATATAGATGGTTTTTATTGTGCAACTTCCTTTACCCAAAACATATTGATGAACAAAAAAATTCTTTTAGCTATATCTCCTGATAAAGATGTGGATGGTTTTCATCCCTACCAATTTTTGGACGAATGGCACTTGGTTTTAGATGCTTTTTATCCTGCTACTCCTTATGGTGTTTTTTAGAATTGATAAAAACGATACCAAATACCAACAGATGGTAAAAAAATGTAGTGGTTATTGGTCGTTCAGATATTGTAGGAAAAACCAATGAGTATTTTGCTTTCTCAAAAAGCCTTGGAGATACTACTGTAACATTGACTCATAGCCGTACAAAGAATATTTCAGAAATTACAAAACAAGCTGATATTGTGATAGTTGCGCTCGGTATTCCACGTTTCTTAAAAAGCTGAAATGATAAAAGAAGGAGCTACAATTATTGATGTTGGAATTACCAGAGAAGAAGATAAAAATTCTCCAAAAGGTTTCCGTATTGTAGGAGATGTTGATTTTGATATGTAAAAGAAAAAAAGCAAGTTTTATAACTCCTGTACCTGGTGGGGTGGGACCTATGACTATTACTATGCTTATGAAAAAATACACTTTTTGCTCGTACTAGACATAAAAATAATTTGGTATTCAGTAAAAATAGTGCTATTTTTTTATGTATATTTTTACAAATTGTACGTATCTTTTGCCTAATTTTTAAATAGTAAATAATGAAAAATAGCATTAATATGTTCAATGTTAGTCTTATCTGCTTGTAAGACAAATCCTTTCACTGGAAATCTACTTTGAATTTTCAATCCAATAGTACTTTGTTTCCTACTTCTTTTGCTCAATATAAAGATTTATTTCATCAAATAAAGTAATTAAAAGGTACTGACAAGCTGAAATGATAAAAAGAGTAGGGGAAAAGAATAGCCAAAGCAGCTAAATTCTGGCTTGATAAAAACGGCTATCAAGGCTATTTAGATGATTATCGTTGGGAGTATAACTTAGTGGAAAGCAAAGAGTTAAACGCTTGGTGTATGCCTGGAGGAAAAAAATTGTTTTCTATACAGGAATTTTGCCTATTGCACAAAATGAAAGAGGTGTAGCTGTAATTATGGGACACGAAGTAGCACACGCTTTGGCTGATCACGGAGCACAACGTATGAGCGCAGCAACCTTACAACAAGTTGGGGGCTATAGCTGGAAATTTACTTTTTGCAAGATAGTAAGTATCTGAATCAGTTTAATATGGCATATGGTTTGGGAACACAAGTAGGGGTTATAGTTTGCCTTTTTAGCCGAAGCCACGAAACAGAAGCTGATGCTATAGGTTTACAAATAATGGCTCTTGCAGGCTATGATCCTGATGAAGGTTACAAACTTTGGGAGAGAATGAAAAAGTGCATCAGGTGGAGGTAGTTCAAATGCTTTTTGCTTAGTACACACCCTACAAATGATTCTCGTATTGCTCATTTGAAAGCCTTAGCACCAAAAAGTTCGTGAAGTTGCTAAACAATATGGAGTAACTCGCTTTGAATAAAAATAAAAGTTCTATCCATGTACATGGATAGAACTTTTTAATAAACAAAAATAATATTTTTACATAAAAAGACTCATTTGAATTTCCAAAATGAGTCTTTTTCTTATATAAGATAAATTATTTTAGCATATCTTTAATACGTTTGAAATTGGCAGTATCACCAAGAGCTGTATAAACATTTTTCAAAAAGTTCTAAAAATATTTTCATTTTTACCATATGTTTGAGTATAATCATCTAAAACTTTTGCTGTTTTTCTTATAAAGACCTTTACGTTGTTCGTTCAGTTCATTATATTTTTAAAAATTTCAGCTTTTGTATTTCCTAATTCTTCCATTTTAGTACCTATAATATTCCCTTCTTGAATGTAAGTATTAGCAACGTTGAGAACAACTTCTGGGAAATCAGGTTTTAATTGGATTGCTTTTTCAAGATATTTTCTAGCTTCGTCCAAATTACCTTTTGTCAAGAGCAATAGTTCCTATGTTAAAAAAATATATTAGGATTATTAGGGTCTATTTCAGCTGCTTTTAAACATAATTCTTTAAATTTATTAACATCTCCCTAATTGGTAATATAATTGTCCTTGAGCTAGAACTAATTGAGCGTCTTTTTGGATACATTTTTATTGCATCATCAAAGGCTTTTTACAGCTTCTTCTTTTTACCTTGTTCAATATAGATAATAGCAATATTTTTAATAATTTCAGGTTTTAAAGAAGGAGTTTTCTCATCTTTTGGTAAGAAATATTGCCCTGATCTTAATGCAGTATTACGAGTTTCTTTATTAGGAAATTCTTCTACTTTTTGAGTTTCTTTATTTTTTTAGCAGAATAAATAGTTCGAGAACCGTTAAATCCTAAATCACGAAGCTCAAGGGTGTGTTCTTAACGCTCGTCATAATCTTTAGTTAATAAATAAAGATTTGCTGCATTACTCAATTGAGTAGTATCTGATGGAATAAGACGATAGATCAACTCAAAAGTAGGTGCTGCATTTTATAATCTTGTTTTTCGTGGAACGAGATAGCTTTATTGAAAGCAAATTGAGCTACTTTTTCTCTAAAAGAAATGAGGTCATTATTTTTCTTTTCCGCCAGCTTTTTGAATATTCTTTAAGAGCATTTGTAGCTTCTTTTAGAGAGCTGATTATATTTTCTCCTTTTTCTGCTTTTTGGAAAAAGATTTGTCCTCTAAGAAAGTGATATTCAGGAGCGTACTTCGCATCAGCAAGAGCAGTAGCTTTTTGTTTGTTCAAGTAAAGTTTGAGCTTGAGAGAGTTCTCCTTTTTCCTAATAATTTGTTTACTTCTTTGAGTTCTTTTTTGAGCAAAAAGCAACTGATGTAAGTGCTAAAGCTGATATGAAAAACTATTTTTTCATTGGTTGTTTTTATATTAAACTTTATTTTTTATTCTTTCAGATAGATTTTTCATTTGTATTTTTCAGATTCGTTTTCCTCCTCTTCATCTTCTTTCATTACTTTGGCAACGGCAGCAATGGAGTCATTTCCTTTGATATTGATGAGTCTAACTCCTTGAGTAGCACGCCCCATAACACGAAGTTCTTCAACAGGCATACGAATAGCTACCCCCAGATTTATTGATAATCATTAAATCTTCTTCTTCAATACTGATTTAATAGCTACCAAATTACCCGTTTTATCTGTTACGGAAATTGTTTTACTCCTTTTCCTCCTCGATTAGTGATACGATAAACAGCTTCACCAGTATCTGGGTCATCAATAAAAGTACGTTTTCCATATCCATTTTCAGAAACAACTAATACAGTTTCTTCTTTTTGGATTTTCGATAGTAACCATACCAATAACTTCATCATTTACTTCATCATCAAAGAGATTCCACGAACTCCAGAGCCACTTCTTCCCACAGAGCGTACTTTTTCTTCTGGAAAAACGAATAGCTTTACCAGATTTTTACAGCAAGCATTACTTGGCTGTTTCCTGTAGTAAGGCGAGCTTCAGTAGTTCATCATCTTCTTTGATAGTGATAGCCACAATTCCATTTTTGTCGAGGTCGAGAATATTGTTCTAATAAGGTTTTTTTGATAATACCCTTTTTAGTAGCCATTATGACATAATGGTTATTTATGTATTCTTGTTCTTTAAGGTCTTGCGTACAGATAAATGCTTTTACTTTATCATCTGGTTCTATATTGATAAGGTTTTGGATGGCTCTACCTTTTTGCATTTCGGTTTCCTTCAGGAATTTCATATACTCTTAACCAGAAACATTTTTCCTTTTTCTGTAAAGAAAGAGCATATATTGGTGATTGGTACCTATAAATAAGTTTTTCGATAAAGTCTTTATCTCGTGTAGCAGAAGCTTTTTGTCCTACGCCTCCTCTTGCTTGTGTTTTTGTATTCATTAACAGGGAGTACGTTTTATATAACCTGCGTGAGAAATAGTAATAACCACTTGCTCATTTGGTATAATATCTTCCATAGAAATATCTCCACCAGAGTATTCTATTACAGAACGGCGGTTATCACCATATTTTTCTTTTTAACTTTCAATTAGTTCTTCTTAATGATTTCTGTACGGCGTTCTTTGCGAGCAAGAATATCTTCTAAATCTAAGATAAGAGCTAATATTTGTTCATATTCATCACGGATTTTATCTAGCTCCATACCTGTAAGACGAGCTAAACGAAGATCTAGTATAGCTTGAGCTTGGATTTCAGAAAGTTCAAATTCTTTAATTAATCCATCTTTTTGCTTCTTGTGGATTTTTCTGAATGACGAATGATATAAATAGCTCTATCTAAAGTGTCTTGCGTAGCAATGACCTTCATATAACCTTCTAAAAATATGAGCTCTTTCACGGGCTTTTTGAGTTCATATTCGGTACGTCTGTATACTACATCGTGTCTATGCTCCACAAAATGATAAATTAAATCTTTAAGATTCAATTGCTCTGGACGTCCATTAACTAAGGCTATATTATTAACACTAAAAGAAGATTGTAAAGGTGTGTTTTGAATAAGTTATTCAAAACAACATTTGGTATAGCGTCTTTTTAGTACATATACAACTCGCATACCTCCTTTACCTGTTTCATCAAAAACATCAGCAATTCCTTCTAATTTTCCTTCCTTGATAAGGTCAGCAGTTTGTTTAACCATCAAGGCTTTATTCACTTGATAAGGAATTTCAGTAACGATGATACATTCTCTTTTATCAACTTCTTCGAAATGAGCTTTTCCTCGTATAACGATTCGCCCACGCCCAGTTTTGAACGCTTCACGAATGCCATCATATCCATAGATAACTCCTCCCGTAGGGAAATCAGGAGCTTTTATATATTCAATAAGTTCATCTATTGTAATGTCTTGATTGTCAAGGAAAGCGATAGTACCATTAACTACTTCAGATAAGTTATGAGGAGGCATATTGGTAGCCATACCTACAGCAATCCCAGCTGAGCCATTCACGAGTAAATTAGGGATACGAGTAGGTAAAACAATAGGTTCCTCTAAGGTATCGTCAAAAATTTAATCTTTTATCAACAGTATCTTTTTTCTATATCAATGAGCATATCTTCAGCCATCTTACGCATTCTAGCTTCTGTATAACGCATAGCAGCTGGAGAGTCTCCGTCAATAGATCCAAAAGTTTCCTTGCCCATCTACCAACATATAACGCATATTCCACTCCTGAGCCATACGCACCATAGTGTCATACACAGAAGAATCTCCGTGAGGGTGATATTTACCCAACACTTCCCCTACAATACGGGCAGATTTTTATATGCTGTATTACTACGAACTCCTAACTCGTGCATACCGAAAAGCACGACGATGCACGGGCTTTAGTCCATCTCTTACATCTGGTAAAGCACGTGATACAATTACCGACATTGAATAGTCAATGTAGGCGCTCTTCATTTGGTCTTCAATATTAATAGGAATGAGTTTTTCTCCTTCTATCATTTCAATTTTTCTATTATTTCAAGGTGCTAATTTACAACCTTTTTATTTAAATTACAAAAATGAAAAGTTTTTAGTCTATTTAACTTTTTATTAAATATTTTTATTTCTCAATAATATTGAAAAATAGTATTCAATTAAGTTTTTATTTAATTTTGAGCGCAGAATAGGGAAATTTATGAAATACTAAATTTTACGAAAATAGAAAAACTATCTGATAATTAATATTATATAGAAAATGAAAATATTATAAAGAACTTTAGAAAAAGCAGGCTGGAATAGTAATAAAGGAGCAAATTTAAATGATATAGATATAGCTCAGCTACAATTACATATTGCATTTCCAGAAGATTATTTAGAGTTTTAAAATAGAGAAATGTAAAGCAATGAATATATCAGGGGAAATGCTATTTTTATATGACAGATACTTCAATTGTTATAGAAAAATACAGAGAAAAAGTATAATGAACTCAAATATATAGGATATATGATTGCTCTTTATAAATAAAATCCAGCAAAAGTATAAAAGTTGATAATATAAATATTAAAAGAATTTTACATCATCAATAACTATGTTTTTCAAAAATTATTTAATAAAATAGAATTAACATCTGAAATGAAGTTAATGGCAGAAAAATGATTGATAATAAATGGTTTAGAAATTGTGGAAAAGTTAATGATTTCAATATTCCTTTTTGATTATCAATTTTCTTCAGGAAATAGATGAGGTAGAAAAGCAGTTGTCTTATCGGAAATGATATAAGAGGCTTTTGTGACTCTGGAAAACCTTTTATAGAAGTTGGCTTCAGAGGACAGATTTTTATCTCTACACAACAAAAAGAAACTATAATTCTTGAATAGAGTCACCGATTTAATAGTAAAGAACTATATTAAAAATAAAAAGTTTGATTTTTCTAAAATCGAATCTCTTTATTTTGATTCTGTTTATAATGTAAATGTCAATCTATTCCTAAAAGAAGTCTTTTATTACTACTTTAAGGAAATCTATTTTCAGCAAAAATTGAGAATTATCCATTCTTTTTCACAAAAATTATTGATGTTTATTTGAAAGGGAATATCATAACAGGATGGAGAGGAAAAATTTAGCTAATCATAATCAACAAATAAAAGAAATTGCTCCTATCTCACCAGAAGAAGGATTCTTACTAGTTTGGTAATGGGTAATGTTTCAAATGTGTTGTTAAATACTCATTGATAAGGCACAAGCTACAAGTCTCACGCCATGGAGGAAATATAATTAATAAATAAAATGGAAGATTTTTAGTTCGTATTCAAAAGAAATAGAAGAAAAACCTCAGAAATACCCAGAAAAATAATTTACTTTTTGGGGTAGTTGGTTTTGTGAAAGTTTATTTTCAAAGATGTAAAAATCATATTCAAGTTTTCTTGACTGATGAAGAGGTTTCATTGATAAATGAAATCGTAAGTTATTTGTGGAATCTTGTTGATGAGAAGGAACAAATGGATAGGAATAAAGATTAATTTGTTGTACGAAAAACTCAACAACATAGATGAAACAGATTTAGATGCAACAGATTATCAACAAGAAGAAATATATCAGTTAATAGTATCTAGATGATATTTTAAAGATATTGTCAGTCAGGCGTAAGAGGTTTTGAAAATAGTATTTCTCAATCAATTATCAAATGTAATAGATATAATGCTACAAGATGAAGATAAGGATATATTATCAAAAGGAAGGATTTCAAGATGCTTTGGTTCAAAAATGAAATTAAAGCTCAATTTGAAATGATATCTTTACTCAAAGAGAAAAATTAACAAGTGAGTTTTAAACATTATTTACGCAACTAAAGGGAAGTAATTGATAAAGGCACGAGCTAAAAGTCGCTGAATACCTGCAAGCGAGTATGTGACTCGCACCAGTAGGGGAAAAAAGAAAAATAAAATGCCTATGTATCTTAAAAGAACATTGCCTTGATACAAAGTGGAAAGTCTATCAAAGAAGGGACTATCTGCTCTGAAACCCCTCCTTTGATACCCTTTACAGCGCCTGAAGGCTTGGCAGGATTTTACGTAAGTGATGTTACTTTGGAATAAAAACCCAAGAGGACGAAGAACCTGAAGAAGATATAGATGATGAAGTAACCATTTTATCTTTAATCCCTATCAAAAAGACAAAGAAAGGCTTTACCCTCTCGATAAGGAGAAAGCAAGAAATGCAGGCTGGGCTAAACTAACGCTGAATTTGTGATGTAACTAAGATTTTTATATTGCATAAAGTATAAAGGTCTTTTTCATAATTTTTATGTTGTAAATCATTAATTTAGTAATTATGAAACTGAAACAAGCAACTATTTATATGTTGAAAGCTATTTTTATTCGAAGTTTTAGCAATGCTTATAACAGCTTCTTTAATATTAAGTTTGATTTTAAACCTAAATATATTAAATAGTTTATATTATTTTTAGAAGAATTTTTTATAGTAGGAATTTTTAGGAGCATTCCTGTCATTTTATTTATTTTTGGTTTGGACAAACAACAGAATTTCCTAGAAACGAAAGTAAAATTTCATATATTTTTAGGTATTTCCTTGATGTTTTCTTCTGTTTATAGGTGTGATAACAGGAAATTTGATTAAAGAAAATGGTAATGAAATGATGAATGCTATTTTATCTTTTTGTTTTTGAGAGCATACAAAACCACAATGATTGGAGTGTGGCTAGGGGGTAAAATTAAACAAAAATCAAATCATTATAAAATTATTTCTGGTTTTGAAAAATAGTATATTTGCGCTCTCAAAATAAATGCTTGAAAATAATGAATTTTAGCTCAATACACAAAAGAATTTAGATATAATTTGCGGCTTGCAATGCCTATTATTTTATCAATGTTGGGAGCATACTTTGGTTGGTGTCATAGATAATGCAATGGTAGGGAAAAATAGGAACAACAGAGCTTGCAGCGGTTTCCTTAGGGAATAGTTATATTTTTGGTGCTTTCTTTTGGTATTGGTTTTTCAACTGTGATTACGACATTAACAGCCGAAGCTCATAAAAATGAATAATTTCAGAGTGGGGAAAATCTATTCTAAAACACGGAATTCTTATCAATGTTCTGATGTCTTTATTCTTGATAGGACTTCTTTTTTTTTCAGAAACTCTAATGCGAATAACAAAACAGCCTGAAAATGTAATTACTCTTGCTATTCCTTTATATAAATTTGGTAGCTATTTCGTTGATTCCTGTAATGTTTTTCAGTCTTTTTAAGCAATTTTTCAGACGGTTTTTCTTTAACGAAATATTCACTTTATGTAACAATAATCGGAAATATAGTGAAATGTAATTTTTGAATATTTATTCATTTATGGTAATTTTGGTTGCCCTAAATTGGGTATTTTAGGAGCAGGGATAGGTACTTTGGCTTCACGATTTATTATGCCTTTTTCTTTGGTATTTTCTTTATAAAGATAAAAGAACTTCGGGTTATGTTGTTGGTTTTAAGTGGAATAGTTTGCATAAAGAAACTATAAAAAACTAATAAACCTCGGTGTTCCTTCAGGATTACAAATGATTTTTGAGGCGGGTGTTTTTATAGTAGCCATTTGGATAAGTGGAAAAATTGAGTACAAACTATCAAGCCTCAAACCAAATAGCTCTAAGTCTTGCAAGTATGACTTTTATGATTTCAGCAGGAATGAGTACAGTGGCTATGATTCGAGTAGGGAAATTATAAAGGGTTGAATGATTATATAAACCTAAGGAGAGTCGCTTTTTTCTATTTTTATTTGTCCTAATTAGTCAAATATTTTTAGCTTTGCTTATCTTTTCTTTAAAGATATTTTTACCTATATTATTCCTAGATAGTGAGAATCTTACTACAATACAAAATGTTAATTTTGTTATTGAGGACACCTCAAAATTATTACTCATTGCAGGTATTTTTTTCAAATAGCAGACGGTTTTGCAAGTTGTAGCATTGGGAGCTCTACGAGGGCTTCAAGATGTGAAAATTCCAATGATTTTTACATTTATATCTTATTGGTTAATAGCTTTTCCAGTAAGTTATATTTTTGAGCATTTATACAGATTTGAAAACCTCAGGTATTTGGATAGGTTTACTTTTAAGACTTACTTTTTGCTGCAATAATGTTAGTAATGCGATTTGTTTTATTATCATTAATTTTAATACATCATAAAAACATTTAAAAATGTCAGAATTTCCAAAAATTTTTATTAGGGGATAATACCGATTATCCAGATGCGATATTTGTTATCCATACAGAATTTCCTCGTTTTATTATAAATCTTGAAAATGATGAGGTGGAATGGTTAGAAGAATTTGATGAAGAAGACCAAAAAAGAACTTGAAAAATCAGGCTCAAAAATCTCATTGAGGAAGCTCAATCTTTTTATGATAGAGAAATAAGTAGATACGAATAATGATGAAATATTTAAACCAAATAGACCAAAGATTGGGTGGTTTTTCTAAAATAATTTAGGCTCAGATACTTGGGATAGTTTTTGGCTGTTTATTACGGATAAATGGGCTTCAATACCATTATATATATATTGGGCTTGTGTATTTATACAAAAATGGACCTTGCTTATTTTACTTTGTATAGCTTTGCTTATTCTTTGTACAGACCAGCTTACGAGATGTTTTAAATATGGATTTGAGCGCTTACGACCTTGTCATAATGATTTGATAAATAGTCAATTAAGAATTTTTACGTTGTGGGAGGGAAAATTTGGTTTTTCTCGGCTCATGCGTGTGAGTACTTTTGCTGTGGCTACATTTTTTTAGTTTTTCTTTTAAGGATAAATATCCCAAATTGGGGTATTTTTATTCTTTTTGGGCGATAATTATTTCATATAGCCGTATTTATTTAGCGGTACATTATCCTTTTGATGTGTTAGTGGGGCTTATATTTTGGTTGTTTTTCTTGGATATTTATTCTTTTTTTACTTTATAAAAATATCTCAAAAAGATTTTTCAATAAAAAATATCCGTTATGTATTTAGCTAATCTTTTATTGAAGATGAAATACATAACGGATTATAAGAATATTTCTTCACAACTTTTTTGAAATATTCACATTCTTTTTATTACTTCTTTATAATATTGAGTATTAGGATATTTCTTCAATTCTTGAAAACCTTTCCAATTTCTAAAAGCTTTATTTTCATCAGCTTCATTCTCTCCTTTATAGTAATATTCTTCATTGTAATACTCATTTCGTTCCACTTTTGCCAACTATATAAGCTATTTTTCGCTTTTTTTGTTCATCTGTTTGGGCATTTTTGAGCCAAAGATAATATTTTTAGCATTTTTCCATACTAAGAAGCGTACTATAATGATCTTTACTTATAATATAGCTATATTCATTAATGATTTTATTGTAATAAAATGCTCTAATACTTCCAAAAATAAGACGCATTTGTGAAAGCATTACCAAGAAGAAGGGCATTGTTATAAAACATCTTTGCCTTGTTTAATATTTTCTTGCATTTCCTTTACTAGGAAAGAGAGTTTTGTATATTTTACTTTCTGTTTTATAGCGTGTTCGCAATCATTACAATCTTTTATTTTTCCATTGAAAAGGATTTGCAGGAAGTTCTGTGTCAGATAATTTTTATGTTATATATATCCGTCCAATTCATATATTTTTAATATCTTCCAAAGGTGTTTTTCAAGAGTGGCAATAGCTTCGTCTATTTTATCTTCATAAAAAGATAAATGCTACGACTTTCATAAATATCTCCCAAAGAAAAATTATAATATTTAGCCCAAAAAGATTCCCAAGGGGTTTTATCTTTTTAGTAAAAATTTTCCATAGTTAAAAGATGAATTATTATTCTTACCTTTTTCTGGGTTAGTAATTTCAGCCATTAAAGTATTTTTCAGTCTCATAAAGTGCTGAAATATATTTTTCTTATGAATGCAAAAGTATAATTGTATCTTAATGTATTATCTTGATTGGAGGGTAAGATTCATCATATAAATTATTCCAAAGCCATTCTAATTTTTAATAATTTATTTTCAGAAGAATTGTCTATTTTTGAATGCTAGATACGTCATTAAAAAACTTCCAATAAAAGCGCTTGATTTTGATTTGCATTTTGCTTGATTTTCAGCTTTTTAGGAAAAATCAGCTTCTGAATATTCATTCTTAAAAGTAGAAACATATCCAGCAGCAACATTCCACAAAAAGGATTTGCAGTTTTTACCTTCTTTTAGCAGTTTTTAAAATCAATCTGTGTTAGAAATTTTTAGTAATAATGTCTTTTTGTGAATTTATGATATGTTTTTATAAATTAATATTCTCCATATCATAGCTAAAAACATTAATTTTTACTTTCTATTTTGTTAATATATCTGTCAATAAGAAATCAATATGAGGAGATTGGCTATTAATAGATAATATTTTTGCATAGCATTCACTTCATTTGTATAATAGCCCTGTAAAAGCCCATAAAGCGCATTGCTCATCAGGAGGTAGGGTAGAGGCTATTTGTTTATTTCGTTGTCAGTCAGTGGTTTATATTCAAATATTGTACTTTGAATAAGTTGAGGTTCAGTATCAAGAGCTTAGCCAAAACGGCATTGGCTGTATAATTTTTCTGAGCAATATAAGCTCCTGCAACATAGTGTAACGCTCTGTAATACAGACTATTTTTGGCTGAATATTTTGTGTTTCATTAAAAAAGAAATAACAGAGCTACGATTATTGGAGTAAAATTTTAATCTGACTAGTGAAACCAAATTCTATTAGCGAAAAAGAATCATTTTCTTGGATAGAATTGTATAATTTTTCAACTTTATTAATTTCATTTTTGTTGAGTAGTTTCTATTTTTCTATTTTCATGGTCCCAAAGGGTCATATGTTGCATTAGTAATATGTTCGTTACCTCTTGCAATTCTAGTGAAGAAGTTTTTGTACTTTTTGGTTAGGAATTAGAGGTGAATATTGAGACAAACGAACTCGATTTTTGTCAGAAGAAGCGTTATATTTAGAGATATCAGCCAAAGCAGATTCTTTATCATACATAAAATATTTAATAGCTTTTTGAGATAAATTTTTCCAAGATAATTTTCCCAATCGCTAATATCTTTATTTTTCATAATCGTAACTTTCTCTATCAATGTAAGAATTGTTATAGAGAGAAAAAGCATCGTCATAAAAAGAGGAGTATAAGTATTTGTATTTGAGGGCTATTTCTGGTGAAAATATTGAGTTGTAGTAATACCCTCAATCTGAGGCGCAAGCATAAAAGATAAGCTGGTAGCCTACAAATGAGATAAAACAACACTTAACGAAGGTTCTTAAAAAAATTTATTTTCATAATTGATAATATTTTTATTTAAATCGTATAAAATAATTTCTTTTCAGTGATTTTTATATTTTTGAGTATATCATTTTTCATAGTAAGTAGTTCATTTTCAGATATTTCTTCCAATCTTGATAATGTCTCCTTTCTGCCAAATTCGTCCTTTATAATTGAGTTTTGTTTGTTTACCAAAATATTATTCTCACCTATTTGCTCTATTCCTTTTATTGTTTTAATTTCTTTTGAAGTAAGTCCTGCTACCAAATTAACAACTTCTCCTCCTATAGAATGCACGCCCCAACTGAATAAAGGAAGAGCTATATTTAGTTCAAAGGATAATTTTTAAACTGGAGAGATATTGTTTGGCAGTTTCTCTATCATAAATAGAATTTTTGCCAAATTGCAGAAACTTTCCCATATTATAATACATTAAAACTCCATAATTAACAGGAGGAACACCTGTTGTGATATTTTTATCTGATGTAGTCGTATGGTAGCAGATAATGAATAGGAATTATTTTCCTTTATTAATAAATTCAAAGTATTTTTCCTTACTTTTCAGTGTCCAGTCACAATCAAATTGAATTTCATTTACAGAAATATCATAAATTTTGTTAATTTGCTTAATGTATTTTATCAATTTGTTGTGCAAGAAATTCAGAAGATACATTATTTTCTACTTCATTTTTATGTAAATAACAGGAATTATTCATATTTTTATAGTCATTTTCCTGAAATTCAATAGGAGCAATAGGGATAGGTTTATTATCTTTCAGACCTATATCACAATAACGAACATATAATTTTTGAATTGTATTTTTCTGAAAGGAAATTCTTTTTCTTCAATAGAAAAAATTAAGATTTGTTTTCCAATAATAAACGCTTAAATCAATATTTTTGTTTCTTTATGGCAAGATATAATTAAAAATAAAGATATGAATAAGATTATTTTTCATTTTGTAGTAAAGAAACTAAATTTTCGTGAAAAATATCAGCATATTCTTTTTATTATATTTTTCCGAAATAAGGCTCTTCATCAATACGTCCAATTATAGGAATATTTGTGTATTCTTTTATCCAATTTTTCAGTAGAAAGATGTTGTTTTCACTAAAAAAATGATGCCAGAAACGAGAAATATTTCTATTTTTAGAGCTTCAATGCTTAAAAATAGTATGATTAATACTTCTAAATAGTGTCTAGAAACTAAAAATAACCTTGTCAGAAGGTAGAATAAGGTCTATTATTGAATATTCAAAGGAACGAAAAAGACCTCCAGCACCTTCAATAACTAAATTGTTTTTGTTTCAGGGACGAATAATTTTATCCATTTCTATGGTAATATTTTCTAATTCAGCAGAAAAATGCGGACTTGCAGGAAATGAAACCCATATGCATTTGGGAAAAATTGTGTCTCTGTATTACTAATAAGTTGTTGAACTTTCATCGTGTCAGAAATTTTCTAATTCGCCAGACTGAATGGGTTTCCAATAGTCTGCTTTAAGAGATTCTACTACGATTGCCGAAGAAATTGTTTTTCTACTTCGGTAGAAATTCCTGTAATAAAAATGTGGTTTTTGCATTTATTAAAATTTATTTTTATGTAAGTAAGAGTTAATTATAATATCAAAATATTTTTGTATCGTAAGTGCCTTTCATTGAGTAAAATAAATCTTTTCTTTCTTTTTGTTTTCAGGCAGAGATAATAAAGTGCAAATCATTGTCTAAGATTTGCCAAATCAGTTCTGTACAATACATTTGTGAGGGTTCATCTATAATTCCATATTTGTCAAAAAGGAATGTAAGATAATATTTTTGCTTGTGCTACAATTTGTTTGCCTTGTTGTTTTGTAATATTTTTCGTACGAACAACTAAAATTTTTATTAGGTACGGAATATTTTAGAAAGTCTGAAAGTGATTGCTCTTGTATGCCATCAATATCACTAGCATCAGAAGAAAGAGAGTGAATAATGTACCATTCTTTGTTTTTAGAAATAAAATTCAGAATGTGTAACATCAAAAATAGAATCATTAAGTTTTTCAGCTATTATATCACTAAAAAGCCATAACCTCGCCTGAGTATAATATCTCCTTCTTGTAATTGAGTAAGTTCCGTTTTTGTAAGCTCTTGTAATAGATTGATTTTTGAGCGACTAATTTATTTTCTTGTTTTCTGTCAATCCAAAAGAAAAATGGAAAGATAGCCATATAAAAATAAAAATCCCAAAAATAATCCAAATTTTAGTATTTTTGTTTCATTTTTAGGATTTTTAAAAATAGTTTTATTTTTCAGGAACATTTAAAGGAATGTTAGTTTCTTCAATTTCATCAGGAAGTTCCTCTTGTCCAGAAATAGAATCATTAAAGTGATAATGCCCTTTCTTCACTATGATCGTGGTCATGTTCGTGTCCGTGTCCAGATTCTTTCCCAGATTCTTTTTCCAATAGATACTTTCCATTTACCATCAATCTTTTTCAGATTCATTTTCATTTCTTCCTTTTTGTCATCAAGAGTGTAAGTTACTTCGGCAGTATCATCTTTAATATCTGTTTCGATGATATTAACTTTAATTTTTGAAACTTTATTTTCTTTAACTCCTTCTGGCATATTAGCAAGAATTTCAAGTAGCTTTGCTGTGGATTCATCACAATATTTTTAACTATTTAAAAATTACCAGAATTAATAGATTCTAAAAATTTTATGGTTATAACTTCTGGAGAATTAGAGTTATTACAAGCTACATATAGCTAATAAAAATATAAAGTAAACTCATAAAAATAATTAAATAAGTGCTAAAATATCTCGTGCAATTTGTAATTCTTCATTTGTTGCAACAATTACAATTTTTACTTTACTAATAGTTGTTTGTATTTTCAACGATATCATCTGGTTCAGAAAGTTCTTCGTTTTTAGTTTCATCAATTTTGATTCCAAAAACTCTAAATTTTTACAAACTAAACTACTGAACAGAGGAGAATTTTTCTCCTATTCCAGCAGTAAAAATAAGAGTATCTACTCCGTTAAGAGCAGCAACATATGCACCAATATATATGGATACGATAAAGCATACATATCAAAACAAAGAATGCCATTTTGTGTCATTTTTATCAAAAAGAGCCTCTACATCTCTAGCGTCAGAGCTTCCTGAAATACCTTTCATTCCACTTTCTTTTATTCAAATTTATTAATTTCAGACAAAGAATGCCCTTTTATCAGCTAAATAGAAATAGCAGCACTATCAATATCTCCAGAGCGAGTACCCATCATCAAACCTTCATCAGGACCAAATCCCATTGAGGTATCTATACTATGCCCTTGTTCATTAACAGCAGCCATACTAGCTCCATTTCCTAAATGGATAGTAATATTTTTAGATGAGGATTATTAAAATAACGTCTTGTTCTACCATCTACATATTTATGCTAATTCGTGAAAACCATACACTCTAACTTGGTCTTCAGTATAGAAAATGATTTTGGAATGGCATATCTGAAAAGCTTTTCAGGTAAAGTTTGATGGAAAAGAGTATCAAAATAGCAAAGTTTTCTGCATTGCTAAAAGTTTTTCAGCAGCCTCGATACCAGCAATATTAGCAGGGTTGTGTGAGAGGAGCAAGTGGAATAAGAGCACGAAGTTCCTCCATCATTTCAGGTGTAATTTTTGAGAAGTGCTAATTTTTCTCCACCGTGAACCACTCTGTGTCCAATATATTTTATTTCATTGGTATTTTTAATAACGCCTACTTTTCATCAGTTAGGTGAGTTAGCCATTTCCTTAAAAAGCAGCTTCGTGGTTAGGAAAATGAATCTCTTTGAAACTTTTTGTTCTCAGCCATTTTCCCAATATTCGTGAGTGATTTTTGCTTTGTGCTTGCCCAATTCTTTCAGCTAAGCCTTTTGCTAATACACTTTCATTATCCATTTCAAGGAGTTGATATTTGAATGAAGAACTCCCTCCGTTGATTACAAGTATTTTTCATCTAAAATAATTTTTAAATTAATTAAAAGGAAGTCCATCATCTTCCATATCATTTGCTGTTCCATTATAAGGCTCAAAATGAGCTGCAGTTGTTGGTTGTGGGAACAGGAGCAGGTTGTAGTATTGATTTTGAGTAAATTGCTGTTGTTGTTGAGGTTGTGAGGGTTGAGGTGTATTGTATTCCTTCGATTCTCCAACCTTGAAGGGTGTTGAAGTATTTAGTCTCTCCCTTGAGGGTTTTGTCCATTCTCTCTCCTCGAATATTAAAAAGAAATTTTCACTCAAGTGATTTACTTGAAAATTATCTAAAATATAGCAATTATCCTGTAAAATCAAAGATAATAGACTGAGGATATTGTTCTTCCGTAACAACAACAACTCTCTTTTGGAAGCCATTTGCCCAAAAGTCTGTGTCTGTCCAATAAATTTTATACGACCTGTATGTTCTACAAGTTAATAAATTTTTCGTTAATAAAAATAATAAATTGACTATCAGAAAAATATTAGGTTTTCTGAGAATCAAATGAAAAAATCAAGTTGCAGTAATAAAATATTTCAAAAATCATAAAAATATCTATTCACATTGAATAAATCAAAAATAATATTCTAACTATTTGATATTATTGATGATAAGTGTGTGTGTGTTTAACTGAAAAATATATTCTAAAAAGAATATTTTATCCATTTTAATAAAAATAAAACGTAATATTATGCTTTCTAAATACTTAATTTTTGTAACTTTTGCTAAAATTTTAAAAGATATACTCAGAAAATTTAAATAAACAAAATAATATTATAAAACATTGAATATTAATAATATAAAATATTATTTTATGGAATACAGAATTGAAAAAGACACACATGGGCGAGGTAAAGTACCTGCTGACAAACTATGGGGAGCACAAACAGAACAACTCTCGAAACAATTTTAAAATAGGTCCAGAAGCTTCTATGCCTCAGGAGGTTATTTATGGTTTTGCTTTACCTTAAAAAGCAGCTGCTTATGCCAATTATGAGATTGGGTGTACTTTCTGTTGAAAAAGATTTGAATTGCTAAAAGTATGTGATGAGATTTTTGGAAGGAAAAACTAGACGCTCAGTTTCCATTAGTAATTTGGCAAACAGGCTCTGGTACTCAGTCAAATATGAATGTAAATGAGGTTACTAGCCAATCAGAGCACATCAGCTAGCTGGATAGGTGAGGGAGAAAAACTCTTCAACCAAATGATGATGTTAATAAGTCTCAATCTTAAAACGATACTTACCCAACAGGAATGCACATTGCAGCATATAAAATAGTTGTAGAAACCACTATTCCTGGTGTTGAAAAATTATATAAAACATTAAAGACTGAAGATTTTAAAATGTAGTAAAATTGGACGCACTCACTTAATGGACGCAACGCCTCTTACATTAGGACAAGAATTTTCAGGTTACGCTTCTCAATTAGAGCACGGGCTTCGAGCTGAAAAATACATTAGCTCACCTTTCAGAACTTGCATTAGGCGGAACAGCAGTAGGTACAGGTATTATACTCCAAAAAGGATATGATGTTGTTGTAGCTAAATATATAGCTGAATTTACAGGGCTTCCTTTTATTACTGCAGAGAATAAATTTGAGGCTCTTGCCGCTCACGATGCAATGGTTGAAACACACGGAGCTTTAAAACAAATAGCTGTTTCATTGAATAAAAGCAGCTAATGATATTCGTATGATGGCTTCTGGTCCTCGTGTAGTGGAATAGGAGAAATATTGGTTCCCGTGAATGAGACCAGGTAGTTCTATTATGCCTGGTAAAGTGAGATCCAACTCAGTGTGAGGCAGTTACAATGGTTGCGGCTCAGGTAATGGGTGATGATGTTGCTATTGCTGTAGGTGCAACACAAGGGCATTATGAGTTGAATGTATTTAAACCGCTTATTTGCGCTAATTTCTTACAATCAGCAAGACTTTTAGGAGACGCTTGTATAAGTTTTGAAGAACATTGTGTAGCAGGTATAGAAACCTAATGAAGCTCGTATTAAAGAATTAGTTAATAATAGCTTGATGTTAGTTACCGCTTTAAATACAAAAATAGGCTATTATAAAGCTGCTGAAATAGCTAATACAGCCCATAAGAATGGAACTACTTTACGTGAAGAAGCTATTCGATTAGGATATGTAACCCAGAAGAGTTTGACGCTTGGGTAAAAACCAGAAGATATGGTAGGGAAGTTTAAAATAAAAGTTTTTCATTAATTATAATATATGCTATTAAAATATTTTTATTTTTGATAGCATATTTTTTATTAATATACATAAAATTGATAGTTTTTAATAAATAAAATAGTATTTTATAAAACAATAATTATCGAATAAATATTGTTAAAAATAATATTTTAAGAATCCGGAATAAAATGGCACGTATATTGCAGTAAAAACTTTTCCACAATAAATATTTTATATTTAAGATAAATAGAAAATAATGAATAAAAATTCAGTTTTAGGGTACGCTACTCTTATTATGATAATTTTTGGGATATCTCTCATCGCGTTAGGTATTTTTCCGATATGAAGATATTGCAGGTTGGGGCTTTGTAGTGTGGCTGGTTTAGGCTTTTTAGCCATTGCTTGGGTCTTTTGATTCTCTAAAAGGAAGAGTTTAATTTTTATAATATTTTTACTGAAAATTAATAAGAACTAATAAATTAAAGAATGTATAAATTTCATACAATTCCAGAAGCATTTCAAATAAAAACCTCTTCACTATACACATTATTTGATAGATGGAGAACTAAGAGACTGGAAAGGACAACAAGATGAAATATATTCAACTATTTCATCAACAGAAGATTATAAACCAACTTTGGTCGGTTCTGTTCCTCATTTAGGCAAAGATGAGGCTATTGAAGCGCTTGAAGCTGCTAGCAATGCCTATGGAAGGGGTAAAGGTCTGTGGCCTACAATGCGTGTAATAGATAGAATTACAGCAATGGAGAGATTTACCAAGATAATGGAAACCAAAAAGATGAAATCGTTAAGTTAATGATGTGGGAAATTGGTAAAAAGTCTTCCAGAATCTGAAAAAGAATTTGACCGAACTATAGAATATATTTATAATACTATAGAGGAGTATAAACAATTAGATAGAGATTGCGCTAAATTTGAGAAAAAAGACGGTATTTATGCTCATATTCGCCGAGGACCTTTTTAGGTGTTGTTCTCTGTTTGGGGACCTTATAATTATCCTTTAAATGAGGCTTTTGCCTTGCTTATTCCTGCTTTAATAATGGGAAATACCGCAATTTATAAACCACCAAAACACGGAGTTTTACTTTTGACACCTTTTATTAGAAGCTTTCAACAAAGTTTTTCCTAAAGGAGTAATTAATATTATTTTTGGTAGAGGGAGAGAAGTTGCTACGCCTATAATGCAAAGTGGTAGAGTTAACGTTTTAGCTCTTATAGGTAATAGTCGCTCAGCAATTGCGTTACAAGATGCACACCCTAACAAAAAAATCGTCTTCGTTTAGTTCTAGGGCTTGAAGCTAAAAATCCGGCAGTGGTTTTAGCTGATGCTGATATCTCATTATCTGTAAATGAGTGTCTTAGTGGTTCACTTTCTTTCAATGGTCAAAGATGTACAGCTTTAAAAATTATTTATGTACATAAAGATATTAAAGATGAATTTTTAACAGAATTTTGTAAAAAGTAGATGCACTAAAAATTTGGAAATCCTTGGGAAGATGGAGTAAAATTAACTCCTTTACCAGAGCCTAATAAACCAGATTATATTCAAGAACTTATTGATGATGCCTTATCTAAAGGAGCAAAAATTATCAATAAAAAGGAGGAGAACGTACTGAAAATTATATTTTTCCCAGCTGTTATTTTCCTGTAACCCCTGATATGAGAGTTTATAAAGAAGAACAATTTTGGTCCTATTGTTCCTATTCGAGTATTTTCTGATAAAGATGAAATCTGTCAGGAAGTTGCAGACTCTAATTATGGACAACAAATCAGTATTTTTGGTAAAAAAATATTAACGAATTAGCTCCACTTATTGATACAATGGTTAATTTAGTATGCCGAGTTAATATTAATAGTCAATGCCAGCGAGGACCAGATATTTTCCTTTCACGGGGCGTAAAGACTCGGCTGTAAGTACATTGAGCGTTCAAGATGCTCTTCGAGCATTTTCTATTCGTACTTTTTGTAGCTTCTAAAGATAATGAGTATAATAACCAAATTTTAGAAGAATTACTAAAAACAGGAGGTTCAAACTTTATTAGTACATATTATATTTTATAAAAATGATAAAAAGATAGATTAGTTTATTTTTATAAAAAATCTATCTTTTTATTTTAATATAGATATTCTTTTATAATTTTTGTATCTTTTGCCTTATTGTAAAATAAAAATCTGATGAAAAAGAAGAAGAAAAATAGAAAAACAAATAGCAGAATTACTTTTTGCAAATTAATGCTATAAAATTAAGTCCTGAAAAATCCTTTTTACTTGGGCATCTGGCTGGAAATCACCTATTTATTGTGATAATAGAATTATTCTTTCTTATGTAAAAAGCACGTCACCAAGTTGCCCAACAAATGGCAGAATACATAAAAGCAAACTTATCCAACAGTAGAGCTCATAGCAGGGTAGCAACAGGAGCAATAGGGTATCGGTATTTTAGTAGCAGAATTGCTTAATTTACCTTTTGTTTATGTTCGTCCTGAACCTAAAAAACACGGAAGACAAAACCAAATAGAAGGCTCTGTTTCTCAAAAATCAAAAAAACAGTAGTGATTGAAGACCTTATCAGTACAGGAATAAGTGAGTATTAATGCCGTTAAAGCCTTGAGAGATAGTAGTTTAGATGTGTTGGGTATGGTAGCTATTTTTCATATGCTTTTGATATTTCAAAAGAAAATTTTGAAAAAGAAAATGTAAAATTACATACACTTAGTAATTATCATTTCTTATTAGAAAAAGCAATAGAAATTGGATATATATCTGAAAAAGAATTAGATACGTTAAATCAATGGCGTATTTCACCTGATAAATGGAAACAATAATGAATTTAGAAACTCAAAAAATAAAAATTAGCCAAAATAATGTGGTTTTTATTCGAAAAATTAGAAAAAGCCAGATAATTTTCAAAGAATTAATGCCAGATAATTTGGCTCAATTTACAGTCTTAGACGAAAAATCTTTCTCTTTTGCCTTGAAAGGAATGCCTCGAAATTTTATTGGAAAGAAAAATACAACTCCATATTCTGAGCTTATTTATGGAGCAAAAGAAGGAAAAATACCATTTAATTTATTTATAAAATTAACATTTATTTCTGAAACAGAAACGGAAGTTCAATTCGTTTTTAAAGGAGATTTTAACCCAATGATGGCAATGATGGTAAAGTCTCCAATAAGCAAACTTATTCAAACAATGGCTGAAAAACGCAAAATTTATGATGAATTCTATAATGTTAATTTTTCGGTCTTATTTCCGGAGGAATTTCTATTATTTTTACATTTTATACAATATTATTTTAATTTTCAAATATCTGTAATAGAACGAATTATATTTGTTGTTTTGCCTGTACTATTTTTTTGCTGTCTTTTTGGAATATATTTCAGTAAAAAGACAGAATTTTTCTCAAATGTTGAAAATAGGTTTAGGTATTTCTCTTATAGGGGCTATTATTACGGCTGTTTATTATGTTTTATTTCTAAAAATATGGAGCTCCTACTGGGTATTTAGAACATTCAATGGAAATGCAATTGGCACAAATACAACAACAGCAACCAGATATTTCATCAGAAGAATTATCTCAAATAAAAATGCAAATGAAAAGAGAGTCAGACTCTTATGATGCAGTTTAATATGACTTTAATAAAAAAATGTTTTTGGTTTTTATTTCATTAGGTAGTTCTGCTATTTTTGAAAAATTATTCAAAAATAAATTATAAAAATGCAAATTTCGGTTGTTATTCCTTTGTTTAATGAAGAAGAGTCTCTACCTGAACTTCATCTTTGGATAGTTTCAGTTATGAAAAAGAATCAATTTTTCATATGAAATTATTTTTGTAGATGATGGTTCAAGAGATAATTCTTGGCAAATAATAGAGCAGATTTCTAAAGAAGATGCTAATGTAAAAAGGAATTCGTTTTCAGAAAAATTTTGGAAAATCACAAGCTTTACATGCAGGTTTTTGAAATAGCAAAAGGAGAGGTGGTTATAACAATGGATGCTGATTTACAGGATAGTCCAGATGAAATACCTGAACTTTATAAAATGATAATTCAGGAAAAAAATATGACCTTGTTTTCAGGCTGGAAGAAAAACGTTATGATCATAAATTAACAAAAATTTACCTTCAAAACTTTTTAACTGGGCTGCACGTAAGGTTTCTGGACTTACTCTCCACGATTTTTAATTGTGGTTTGAAAGCTTATCGAAGTGATGTTGTTAAAAAATATTGATGTACACGGAGAAATGCATCGATATATTCCTGTTCTCGCTAAAAAAATGCTGGATATGAGCATATTACAGAAAAATAGTTAAGCATCAGGCTAGAAAAATATGGACAAAACTAAATTTGGAATAGAACGATTTATAAATGGATTTTTAGATTTATTAACTATTTCTCAAAATTTGGAAAAAGACCAATGCATTTATTTGGAGCTTTGGGAGTGTTAATGTTTTTATTGGTTTTTGTTTTTCATTTTTATTTAGGTGTTGATAAAATTATTTATTAATCCACATAATCGATTGATTACCAATAGACCAGAGTTTTTATATTGCTTTAACAACAATGATAATTGAACTCAATTTTTAGCAGGCTTTTTGGCTGAGCTTATTTCTCGCTCAAAGAACAGGAAAAAGATATAAAATTAAAGAAAAATCAATACTTAAAAATATTTAAACAAAATAAAAAGGATTTTTAAAATTAATTAAAAAAATCCTTTTTTTATATTAATAAGCTTTAGCAAAAAAGTACTCGACCTTGAGAAATTTTTCCTGAATAGATACATTTACCAGTTTCTTCTTTTTCTGTCAAGAGGGAATACAACGGATAGTTGCTTGTGTTTCTTCCTTGATCTTGGCTTCTGTTTCTGGAGTTCCGTCCCAATGAGCAGAAATGAAACCTCCTTTGTTTTCTAGAACCTCTTTGAATTCTTCGTAGGAATTCACTTCAGTGATATGTGTATCACGATAAGTTAGGGCTTTTGATAGATATTATTCTGAATATCAGTGAGTAGTTGCTCTATGTGGGTTATAATATTTTCTCCAGAAACACTTTCTTTGGTAAGGGTATCACGGCGAGCTACTTCATAGGTGTTATTTTCCAAATCACGTTGTCCTATAGCCAAACGACTGGCACTCCTTTGAGTTCGTATTCGTGGAACTTAAATCCTGGTTTTTGAGTGTCATCATCTCAAATTTTACAGAAATATTACGTTTTTTTCAATTCCTCTATGAGAGGAGTTATTCTTTCACGAATAAAGCGTAATTGTTCTTCTCCTTTGTAAATAGGAACAATCACCACCTGAATAGGAGCCAGAGACAGGAGGTAATACCAAACCATTATCATCACTATGGCTCATTATTAAAGCTCCCATTAGTCGTGTGGAAACTCCCAAGAGCTTGCCCATACATAGTCTAATGCACCTTCTTTGTTAGCAAATTTTACTTCAAAGGCTTTAGCAAAAATTTTTGTCCTAAAAAGTGAGAAGTACCAGCTTGCAAGGCTTTTCCGTCTTGCATAAGAGCCTCTATACAATAGGTTTCGTCAGCTCCTGCAAAAGCGTTCAGTTTCTGTTTTTCTTCCACGTATTACAGGGACAGCCATATAATTTTTCCACAAAAGAAGCGTATACATCATTCATTTTTGTGTTTCTTCAAGCGCTTCTTCTCTGGTAGCGTGTGCAGTATGTCCTTCTTGCCATAAAAATTCTGCAGTACGTAAGAATAGTCGTGTACGCATCTCCCATCTTACAACATTTGCCCATTGATTAATTAGAATAGGAAGGTCTCGGTAGGACTGTATCCAGTTTTTGTAAGTATTCCAGATAATTTGCCTCACTGGTAGGGCGTACAATGAGTTCTTCCTCTAGTTTAGCTTCGGGATCTACGATTAATTTCCCTTTTGTGTAGGGTCAGCTTTAAGGCGATAATGGGTAACTACTGGCACATTCTTTTAGCAAAAACCTTCAGCATTTTTCTTCAGCTTCAAAATAGCTTTTTAGGAACAAAAATAGGAAAGTAAGCATTCTGATGCCCTGTATCCTTGAACATTTTGTCTAAAAATATCTTTCATTTTTCCCAAATGGCATATCCGTAAAGGCTTTATTACCATACAGCCACGTACGCTCAGAATTCTCTGCAAGTCCAGCTTTTACTACTAATTCATTATACCATTTGGAATAATCTTCTGCTCTTGATGTTAAATTTTTACTCATACTAAAAATCTTTGGCACAAAAATTGTACATTTGTGTAAAAGTACGAATTAATTATTTAATAGTCAAATTTTTATTGAATAATTGAAATTTTTAGTGAAAAACTTAAATACTTTAAAGATATGAAAAAGAAACTACAATTCATTGGTTTAAGGGAATTTTTGGAATTTCTTTAGCTTCTATTTTGGCTTTCTTGCGGAGCATTTAGTGGCGTTGGATATGATGATGGTATCTACGGAGAAAGTGGATATCAAAGAAATTATGCTTATGAAAAATACTGATTATCAATATGATAATATTCAGGGGAGTTACAAAGCCTATTTGACACAGAAAGCAAATGAATATAAGAATTTTTGATAGTCAGTTAAAAATTGCCTTATACTCCTCTTTACTAATATAGAAAATTATCGAACTCCTCAGCGAGAAGAAAATGTTTCTTATAACTCCTATCCTAACTGGGGTAGTAATGCTAAGAATAGAGAAATTACAATTCATAATAATTATTATGACACTTCTTATTGGGGATTGGAACTCTTATTACCCATATTACTGGGGTTCAGGTGCTTGGTATAATAATTATTACTCATATTATCCACGTACAGGGTGGAGCATTAGTGTAGGAAATTATAACCCTTATTGGAGTTGGCGTTATTACGATAGTTATTATTACCCTTATTATAATTATTATTACGGCAGTTATTATTATCCGTATAATTATTATTATGGAAATTATTACTATCCTTATTATAATAATTATTATTATCAAAATTATAGCCCTTCTGTAGGGTCGTAGAGGAGGAGATACTAATTATTACCAAAATAATAATTATTCTAATAGAAGCGGTTATTATCAACAATCAAGAAGAAATTCTGATACTTACCAATATAACCAAGGACGAGATGAAACTCAGAATTATAACAACTCTGGCAGAAGTTATAATAATGACTATAATAGAAATAATAATAATAACTATTATTACAACTCTGGTAGAGGTTATAGAGAATAATAACTACAATAATAATTATAACCGAAGCTATAATAACGACTATAACCGAAGTAATGATAATTACAATTCTGGAAGAAGCTATGATGGTGGAAGCTCTGGCAGAAGTAGCGGAACATCTAACGGAAGAAGAGGAAGTTAAATTTAAAACTAATTAGAAATGAAAAGAAAAAATTATCTATAGTATCTTTGTTGGTAACAACAATTGTTTCAGCACAAAAATATCACCGATGCTTTACGATATTCTACACAAGATTTAAATGGAACAGCTCGCTTTAAAGCTATGAGTGGTGCTTTTTGGAGCTTTGGGAGGAGATTTTTCAGCTATTGGAATAAATCCCGCTGGAAGTTCTGTTTTTTTCAAGTAGTGAAATAGGTTTTACCCTTGAAATGAATCTATTGATACTAAAAAGTACCTTTGCTAATTCTAGTAAGAAAAAAATAATTCTTCTGATTTTAATATAAATCAGTTTGGAATTGTAATTTCTGTACCTACTAATGACAATAAAAACAGTTTTTTTCTTTTTGCTTTTAATTATAGTCTTCCTAAAAAAACTTTGATGGTAAGGAAATTTATTATTCAGGTTTATCTGATAGAAATTTAGGAGATTATTTTGCTCATTTTGCAAAATGGAATTGCCCACAGTAATTTGATTGTTAATCAAAAATGAGGGAGAATCAGTCCCAACAGTTTATAGATTTTTAGGACAGAACTATGGTTATAGATACCAACAAGCATTTTTAGGGTTATCAGTCTGAGTTAATAAATCCTAACTCCAACTCTCCTACCGAAACAGGTTATACTTCTAATGCTTCTGCTTTATCTACATTACAACAATATGATATAAAAAAACAGAGGAGAAATTAGAAAATATAATTTTTAATTTTTTTCTGCACATATAGAAAATATTTATTTGGGGTTGAATCTTAATACTATAATGTTAATTATTTGGAGACTAAATTTTTTTAACAGAGAATTATACCTCTAGTAATGTAAAAAAATAGTATGTATCAAGTTAATACTAAAAACCACAGGAAATGGCTTTTCGTTTCAATTAGGAGCAATAGCAAAAAGTAACAGAAGGCTTGCGTTTAGGTTTTGGCATATGAGTCTCCTACTTGGTATTCTTTTGCAAGATGAAACCAGTGAATATTTAAAAACACAAATTAATAAAAATGGAAACTTGGTTACTAGAGTAATAGACCCTAAATATGTAAATTTGTATGAAGAATATAAACTTCATACACCATCTTCTTGGACTGCCAGTTTGGCTTATGTTTTTTTGGAAAAAGAGCTTTGCTTAGTTTAGATTATATTTATAAAGGATATCAATCTACTAAGTTTAAAAGTGATTTCTTAACATCTCAAAATGAAATAATTACGAATGAATTAGGAGATGTAAATATTATTAGATTTGGAGGAGAATATAGATTGAAATCATTCAGTTTTTCGTGCAGGAACTCGTTACGAACAATCTCCTTATAAAGGAAAAAATAGATGATTTAATAGGATATTCTTTTCGGAGTAGGTTATACTTTCTCTGGCTGGAGGTTTGATATTTCCTATGATTTTTGCAAAACAAGGTTATAAGTATCAAGCATTTGAGTCTGTTTTAAACACTCCTGCAAATATTTCAAATACTCGAAATAATTTACTATTTACTTTATCAGCTAAATTATTTTTAAAAATAGAATAAAATCGTGAGTTTTTACTTACGATTTTATTTTTAGTACACAAGGATTATTTTTATAATCCTTTTTATTAAAAAAATTCAATTTGAGCCTATTCTGATTTTTAAGCTTCTTTTTGCAACAAGATTTTTTTCTCCTTTTTGAAGAACACTCTTTTTGGTCTTTTTACATTCTTGTTTATCAGAACATTTTTTTCTTGTCAGCGCATTCTTTTTATCAGATTTGCAACAAGATTTTTTTCTTTTTATCTTTGCAACAAGCTTTTTGTTTCTACTTTTTCTCCAACTTGTTTAGGGCTCTTCTTGTGCGTTAGCTGCAGTTACAGAAACAACTGCCATTGCTAAAATCATAAATAACTGTTTCATACTTTGTTAAATTACTATATTTAATTGCGCAAAGTTAAAACTATTTTTTAATACAAATTATATTTTTTTGCATTTTATTTAACAAAAATATATTTTATAAAAACGTATGTTTTTCATAAATTAATACTATATTTGCAATTAGTAAATTATTATAATATTCTTATATAATTGATTTATATTTCAGTATGATAAAAATAAATCTATCTACAAATAAAAAAATTTATTTTGCTTCCGATAATCATTTAGGAATGCCTAATTTAGCAGAAAGCCATAAAAAGAGAAAATTTATTTCTTGGCTTGAACATATAAAAAAATGATGCACAAGCAATTTTTCCTTTTAGGAGATTTGTTTTGATTTTTTTGGTTTGAGTATAACTCTGTGGTTCCTAAAGGGGTTTGTTCGTGTTTTAGGTAAATTAGCAGAGCTGACAGATGCAGGTATTCCTGTTTATTTTTGTGAGGGAACCATGACCTTTGGATGCAAAATTATTTTTGAAACGGAATTAAATATTCCAGTATTTTATCATCCGCAGGAGGTAGTTTGTGCAGACAAACATTTTTCTTATTGGGCACTGGCGATGGATTGGGTCCTGAGTGATAAAGGTTACAAACGTATGAAGAAAGTTTTTACTAATCCGTTTTTGTAAATGGCTTTTTAGATGGCTTCATCCAGATATTGGCGTTCGATTAGCTAATTATTTATCACAAAAAATAAATTAATTTCAGGAGCAGAAGATGTTCATTTTTAGGAGAAGATAAAGAATGGCTTGTTCAATATTGTAAACGTAAACTTACAGAAAAAAACATTATGATTTTTCTTTTTCGGTCACAGACATTTACCAATGGAAATTTCTCTTCCTCAAAAATGCAACTTACATAAATACAGGAGATTGGATTAGTTATTATACCCTATGTTGTTTTTGATGGGAAAGAAAATGAGTCTTTGTAAATATGAGGGCTGAATTGTTAATTTAAATAAAAAAATAATCTTAATGTTTTTGAACGTAATAAATAAAATAATTTACTTACAAAAAGTGTAAAAATTAATTTTTATGTAAATTCATAAAAAAATATTATTTTTGCACCTCAAAAATAGAATATGTTAGCAAGATTAGATATTGTAAAACAAAGATTTGACGAAGTTTCAGACCTTATTATTCAGCCTAATATTATCGCAGACCAAAAGCGTTATGTACAGCTTACCAAAGAGTATAAAGACCTTAAAGAGTTGATGGATAAGCGACAAGAATATATTATTTTGACAGGGAATATAGCTGAGGCAGAGGAAATTATAAAAAGATGGTTCTGATCCAGAAATGGTTGAAATGGCTCGTTTACAGTTTGATGAAGCAAAAAGAAAAAAATTACCTCAACTTGAAGAAGAAATAAAAATTCTTACTCATACCGAAAGACCCTGAAGATAGTAAAAATGCCGTTATGGAAATTCGTGCGGGTACAGGTGGAGATGAAGCTTCAATATTCGCTGGTGATCTTTATCAGAATGTATAACAAATATTGTCAAGATAAAGGTTGGAGTGTTTCTATAATGGATATGAATGAAGGAACTTCTGGTGGTTTTAAAGAAATTATTTTAGAAATAAATGGAGAAGATGTATATGGTACTCTAAAAATTTGAGGCAGGTGTGCATCGTGTTCAGCGTGTTCCTCAAACAGAAACACAAGGACGAGTACATACTTCGGCAGCAACAGTAATGGTGCTCCCTGAAGCAGAAGAATTTGATGTAGAGTTGAATATGGAAGATGTAAAAAATTATTCGTACAACATCTACTGGTCCTGGTGGGCAATCTGTAAATACAACTTATTCAGCTATTCAACTTCAACACATTCCTACAGGGATAGAAGTGCGTTGTCAAGATGAAAAATCTCAGCACAAAAACTTAGATAAAGCTCTAAAAGTTCTTCGTTCTCGTCTTTATGAAATAGAACTTGCTAAAAAAATGGAAGCAGATTCAGCTCGACGAAAAAGTATGGTATCTAGCGGGGACAGAAGTGCTAAAAATACGTACTTACAATTATCCGCAAGGACGTGTTACAGACCACCGTATAGGGCTTACACTCTATGATTTAGGAAATATAATGAATGGTGATATTCAACGACTTATTGATGAACTTCAATTAGCTGAAAAATACTGAAAAAAACTAAAAGAAGGAGATATTTTTTTAAATTATTTTATAAAAATGAAAAGCTAAAAATATTATTACATATTTTTAGCTTTTTCTTTTATAATTAAGATGAATGTAACCCTGCATTCTTTTTTACTTTTGTCTTCCCACCACCAACGACCTGCACGGAAGTCTTCACCTTCTTGAATGGCACGAGTACAAGGCGCACAACCCTATACTAATAAATCTTTATCGTGCAATGGATTATAAGGAACGCCATTTTTATGTAAAAAAATCAAGTACTTCTGTGGTTTTCCAATGTAAAAATAGGGTGAAATTTTTATGATATTATTCCCTTCGTCCCATTCTATAATAGGCATTTTTCTCTATTTGGTGATTGTTCTGAACGAAGCCCTGTTATCCATACTTTATTTCCTGCTAAAGCTCGTTTAAGAGGTTCTACTTTACGAATATGGCAACATTCTTTTCGTAAATCTACTGAGTCATAAAAAGCATTTATTCCTTTTGTTTTTACATAATTTTTCAATAGAAAACGCATCGGGGTAATAAGGGATTATTTTGGTATTGTATTGCATATTTGTATTTTTCCCAAGTGGTATAAGTTTCATAAAAATAATCGACCTGTATCAAGTGTAAAAATACGAATAGGGAGTTTATTTTTTTAATATAAAGTGTGTTATCACTTGGTCTTCCATTCCAAAAACTTGTAGAGAAAAACAATTTGGTTAGTGTATTTTTGCTAAGAATTCTAAAGACTCTATTTCACTAAGATTCTCTATATCAGCTAATAAACCAGAAATTTCTTCCATAAAATTATTTGTTATAAACAAAGGCAAAAGGTATATTGGATACACAAAAAAATACACAGAAATGTTATTGCTAATAGAAATCTTTTGTAAATTTGCAGAAATTTTTAGCAAAAATGATTTTATTTATAAGTACTCCTGAATTGTTAGTTGTGTTGGTTGTAGCGGTTCTTATTTTTTTGGTACAGATAAGATTCCTGAAATAGCACGAGGGCTTGGTAAAGGTATGCGACAACTACGAGACGCTACTAATGAAATAAAAAAATGAAATAAACAAAAAGTGCAGAGAATGCCGGTATAGATACTTCTTTTGTTGAGGATATACAAGATGAAATACAGAAGGCAAAAAGAAGAAATAGAAGACCCTATGGGAAGGATAAAACGCAGTAGATAATGATAAATACTATTTTTAGTTTTTGATAGGGAACTTCTTATAAAAAAATTAATCAAACAGGGAAAATATCTTATGATGCTTTTTGGTTAATTATTACTAATGCTTGGAATTGGATTCCTTTTTATATTCATTTTTGTGGATTAATTTTTATTCCTAAAAAAATAGCTTTGACGGATTTTCTTTTATACTCTTGGGGTGTTATTGGTAACAGTATTGATAACTAATACAACAAAAAGAGATAGTAGCTAGACCAAGACCTCTGAATACTCCAGAACTTATTCCGTATCTTAGAATTATTTTTATCTCAAGACGGATATAGTTTTTCTGGGCATACGAGTAATAGTTTTGCCATATGTACATTTTTTTGTATTTAGTATTTAGAAGGAGAATGAAGTTTGCATTTTGGGTATTCTTATGGGCTATTCCGTATGCGTATAGTAGAATGTATTTGGCTGTACATTTCCTACGGATATCATTATAGGTTTTTGGTAGGTATTACAACAGCAACAATAGGTTATTATATATTCAAGAAAAGCTACTCTATTGAGTAGCTTTTCTTGTTTTTGTATGAAAAATGTTATTAACTTACAATATAATTAAATAGATATAATAAAAAAGATATTCAATAAATAATTTTTATAATTTATTCATTAGTAGGAGTATCTATTTTTTTCTTTATTTTCTTCTTTGTTATCTAAAAATTTTTGTGTTTTTGTTTTTTTAGTTTGTCTAATATTTTAGACATTGTGTATTCTTCTTTTTTTACAGATTTTCTATAAATTATTTTTTTCCGACAGAAATTACTTCTTTAAGCATTGTATATAGTTCATCATAGGTTTTTATTATCTTGAATAGTTCCTTTTGATGTACTCATTAGGTGTTTTTGTTCTATATTGAGCTTTTTCTATTTCATTATTTTTCTGATAAATCTTCTAAGAAGTTATCAGGCATTGCTTTTTAGTTTATCTTTATTCTGAGAGTAGTAGTATATAATATCTCGGAAAGACTGTACAACTCCTTCAATATTCTTTGAATTTATATTTTTATATTTTTGCTATCAATGAGGTATCTAATCCTGCCTTTATAGCATATTGTTTTCAATAAGGTAGCTTTATCTTTTTAAAATATCAGTTTTGCTATAAAAGTAATTTTGTATGACTTTTTGATTACTTTGTAAAACATTATAAGATACAATATCTTTTAAACTATTTATTTTTTCTTCAAGTTCTTTTTATGAACTCTTCATTAATTGTTTTATACTCTTTTGTAAAATCGTTAATATCTCTTTTTAAACTGATTAATAAGATATTTCCTATTGCTGGGTAGTCTTCTTCTTAGTCTTAAATTATTTGCCATATTTATATTTTTTTAATTTCTAATTCTTTATTTAATAATCTCCATACTTAATTTATATATTTTTATTTGTTTATAAATAAATCTCCATAGTCAATTTATGTATTTCATTTTGTTTATAAATAAATCTCATAGTCAATTTTACTTGTTTCATTTTGTTTGTAAATAAATCTCCATAGTTAATTTATATATTTCATTTGTTTATAAATAAATCTCCATAGTTAATTTATATATTTCATTTGTTTATAAATAAATCTACATAGTCAATTTATGTGTTTCATTTGCTTTATAAATAAATCTCTATAGTTAATTTATATTGTTTGATGATGTATATAATAAAATAAATGAATTATATAAATAGTAAATGTATTTATTATTATTTTTGTAGATAAATAGAATACTATTGAAATTAGGGTGCAATTTATAAAATATTTTTCATTATAAACAAATTTTATGTATAAAAATATTTTATTATTATTTATGTATATTGAATGATATTTTTTTGTATTTTTGCAAATAAAAATAATATAATGTATCAAAAATATCAATATAAAAATCTTCAATATCCTTGAGGACTCGTATATTTTTAAGTATGTTATTACTTACTATTATTTCTTTTCATACTTATAGGAGGGGCTACTATATATCAATACAGAAAAACAAGCTAAGTTATACCACGATGAACGATTATATAGAAAAGAAGAACAAATAAAAGCACAGATTAATTATATATTCTCTCAAACAACTTATCCTATAGAAAGTAAATATATACCTTTAATCTTTAAGAATGAAATATATCAAATCGCTAATCTTGAAAATATAAATTTTAATCTATATGATATAGATGGTACTTTACTTAAAAGCTCACAAGCTAATCTATCAGATAATTTTGATAATGTTTGTTTGTCAGATAGTTTATTACAAATCCTTTTCTTCTTCAATAGAGAAACGAGTAATACAATATAAGAATATTGATAATAATGGATTTCAATCCTCTTATAGCTACATTAATGATTTGCAGTATAAACCTATTTTTGATACTTAATATACCTAATTTTGAGAATGATTCTTTCAATGAGGTTTTTCCTTAGAAATTCTTTTATATACTCTTTCAGGTATTTATGTTTTATTGTTTATAATTTCGATATTCGTTGCATATATTATTTCTAAATATATAACTAAATCTTTGAAGACTATAAAAGAAAAGATTACATTCTACAAAAATTTTCTAATATTAATGAAAAAAATTATTTTTGAATAATCCAAGTCCAGAAATAGGGAGTTGATAGCCGCGTATAATTCTATGATAGATGAGATAGAAGAAAGTAAAAAGAATTAGCAAAAGAATGAAAGAGAAAAACGTGGAGAGATATGGCTAAGCAAATAGCTCACGAAATAAAGAATCCTCTAACTCCTATGAGGCTAACTATACAAAAATTTTTGAAAGAAAGTTTGACCCTAATAGTGAAGATGCAAAAAGAAAAGATACTTGATTTTTCAGAATCTTTAATACAACATATAGATACGCTAAATGATATAGCTTCTGCGTTTTCTTATTTTACAACAATGCCAGAAGAGCAAAAAGAACAGATAGATATCAATTCTGTTGTGAAACGCACTTTATCTGTTTTTGATGTAAATTATATTTCTTTTTCATCTAATTCAGAACAAATTATTACATTAGCAGATAAAAAAATCAAATTAATAGAATGCTTATGAATTTGATAAAAAAATGCTATGCAAGCAACAGAAAGTATTTCGATGCCTAAAATAGAAGTTTGTACGTCTTTGAAATGAAAAAAGAGATTACTATTGAAGTAAAAAGATAATGGCACAGGAATAGATAAGGAGCTTCAAGAAAAAATTTTGAACCTAAATTTACAACCAAGACAACAGGTTCAGGCTTAGGGGTTAGCTATGGTTAGGCATATTGTTCTTTCTCATAAAGGACGTATTGAGCTTTTTCAAAGTTGGGAGAGGGAGTAGCTTTATTGTTCATATACCGAGATAAAAAGTATGTGTATGAATAAAGGTAATCGTTTGAGTTTAAAGTAAGAACTCAAATTAATAATTAAAAAAATAAGTTTTTATAGTGCGTATGTCGATCGTAATTTGCGCCACTATTTGAAGTTATCTTTATAGGATAATATTAATTAGATAATTATGACAAAAATAACAGCAGCAATAACAGGTGTTGGGGGTATGTTCCTGATTTTTGTGCTAACAAATGCACTTTTTAGAGGAAATGGTAGATACCAATGATGAATGGATAACAACACGTACAGGGTATCAAAGAAAGAAGATTATCAAAGAAGAAGGTAAAGGAGCTTCTTATTTAGGGGCAAAAAGCCGTTGAAGATTTAATAAAAGAAAACAGGGCTTAACCCTACTGAAATAGATTTAATTATTTTTTTGCGAGTGTAACTCCAGATATGCCAGTGGCAATTTCAGGGGCGTATTTAGCTACTCAAATAGGAGCTGTGAATGCTTTTTCTATGGATTTGCAAGCAGCTTGTTCTAGCTTTTTATACGGAATGTCTGTGGCTGCAAAATATATAGAATCTGGTAGGTATAAAAAGTTTTATTGGTAGGAGCAGATAAAAATGTCTTCTATTATAAATTATAAAGATAGAGCTACTTGTATTATTTTTTGGAGATGGCGCAGGAGCCGTTCTTTTTGAGCCTAATTATGAAGGTTTAGGGCTTCAAGATGAGTATCTAAGAACAGATGGTATAGGTAGAGATTTCTTGAAAATAGATGCTGGAGGTTCCATTTTGCCTACAACTCATCAAACTCTTGATAATGGACAAAATGATTTGTATCAAGATGGGAAAACAGTGTTCAAATATGCAGTTTCTAATATGGCAGATTCCGCTAAAAATAATGGAACGCAATAATTTACAAGCAAGTGATTTAAATTGGCTTGTGCCTCATCAAGCAAATAAACGAATTATTGATGCTACAGCTCATGTTATGGATTTACCTTCAGAAAAAGTAATGATTAACATTCAAAGGTATGGAAACACTACTTCAGCAACAATACCTTTGGCTTTATATGACTATGAAAGCCAATTGAAGAAAGTGATAATCTCATTTTTGCTACGTTTGGAGGAGGTTTTACGTGGGGTGCTATTTATTTAAAATGGGCATATAATCCTAAATAATTTTTAAAATTTTATGATAAAAACTTGTCTAATTTTCTTTTTTTAGAAAAAAATTAATGGCAAGTTTTTCTTTGAAAATATTCTCAATAAATTAAAAATAGTTGTAGAATACAAAAAATAATATGAAATTAAGATAATTTTTCTTATCTTTTGCACTGATTTTTATATAAAAAGAATATTTATATTATAAAAGAACTGATTTTTAGTGATTTTTTTACTAAAAATAATTATTGAAATTAATTTTACTATGGATTTAAGAGACATTCAAAATTTAATTAGATTTGTGGCTAAGTCCGGGCGCTAGTGAGGTGAAGTTGGAAATGGAAGATATTAAGATAACCATAAAAAACATCAGGAGAAGAAGCGCGTGCAGAAACTGTGTATGTGCAACAACCTCTTGTAACGCAAGGTATTCCTTCTATGCCTGTGACTATTCCTCAACAGCCAGTTGTAGCTTCTGAGCCTCAACCTACAGCTACAACAACAACTAAAAATGAAGACGTAAATGATAAATTTATTACTATAAAATCACCCTATTATTGGTACTTTTTATCGTCGTCCTTCTCCAAATAAACCTTTATTCGTAGAAGTAGGAGATCATATCGTACAAGGTCAAACACTTTGTGTGATTGAAGCAATGAAATTATTTAACGAAATAGAATCTGAATATTCAGGAAAAATAGTAAAAGTGTTGGTAGATGATTCTTCACCAGTAGAGTATGACCAACCATTATTCTTAGTAGACCCATCTTAACAGACTTTATAAATAATTAATAAAATGTTCAAAAATATTAATTGCTAACAGAGGAGAAATAGCTCTTCAGGTGATTCGTACTTGTCGAGAAATGGAATAAAATCAGTAGCAGTTTATTCTACTGCTGATGCAGATAGCCTACATGTTCGTTTTTGCTGATGAGGCTGTGTGTATAGGGGCCACCTCCTAGTAAAAGATTCATATTTAAAAATGTCTAATATAATAGCAGCTGCAGAAATAACAAATGCAGATGCTATTCACCCAGGTTATGGATTCCTTTCTGAAAAATGCTAAATTTTCTAAAATTTGTGCAGAACATGGAATAAAAATTTATTGGAGCTTCTGCTGAAATGATAGAAAAATGGGTGATAAGGCTACGGCTAAAGCAACTATGAAAGCAGCAGGGGTGCCTACTGTGCCAGGTTCTGATGGGCTTTTAGAGTCTGCAGAACATGCCAAAAATAGCAAAAGAAATGGGTTATCCTGTAATGCTGAAAGCAACAGCAGGTGGTGGAGGAAAGGGTATGCGTGCTGTTTTGGAAAGAAGAGGATTTGGAAAAAGCGTACGAAAGTGCCACTCAAGAAGCAGCTGCAGCTTTTTGGAAATGATGGGATGTATATGGAAAAACTTATTGAAGAACCAAGACATATTGAAATTCAAATAGTTGGAGACCAATATGGAAAAAGCTTGTCATCTTTCAGAGAGAGATTGTTCTGTACAAAGACGCCATCAGAAACTAACAGAAGAAACACCTTCTCCTTTTTATGACAGAAGAATTACGTGAAAAATGGGAGAAAGCTGCAGTAAGAGCTATGGAGTTCATCAAATACGAAGGAGCTGGAACTGTAGAGTTGGTTGATAAACATCGAAATTTCTATTTTATGGAAATGAATACTCGTATTCAGGTGGAGCATCCAATAACAGAGCAAGTAGTTGATTATGATTTAATTAGAGAACAAATTCTTGTAGCAGCAGGATTGCCAATATCTGGTAAAAAGTACTATCCAAAAACTACACGCTATTGAGTGTCGTATTAATGCGGAAGACCCTTATAATGACTTTAGACCTTCTCCTGGTAAAATAACAACTTTCCACGCTCCAGGAGGGCATGGGGTTTCGTTTGGATACTCACGTTTATGCAGGATATACTATTCCGCCTAACTATGATTCTATGATAGCTAAACTGATTACAACAGCTCAAACACGTGAAGAAGCTATCGCTCAAAAATGAAAAGAGCTTTAGATGAGTTTGTTGTTGAAGGTACTAAAACTACAATTCCTTTCCATCAAAAACTTATGGAAGATCCTAATTATATAGCAGGTAATTATACTACTAAGTTTATGGAAGAATTTGTATTAACACCTGATGAAGACTAACAATAATGATATTTATAATATAGATTGACTTTATTAATAAGTATTTTTATTCAAAAACTTTGACAAATACATTTTTGTCAAAGTTTTATTTTTATTTATAATTAAAATCTTGAGGTTTTATGCGTTAATTATAAATATTTTTTTATTAAAAGCATATGATTTTTCCCATAAAAGTATAATTTAGTTTATAAATATACTTTTTGAATGTAAAATACATTGTTTTTAGAAATTTGAGCGTATAGTCTATAAAAAGAAACAAAATGGCAAAATACTATGTTGTATGGGAAGGATTAGAAAAAGGCATTTTTCAACTCTTGGGATAAATGCAAAAATCTATTCAAGGGTTAAGAATGCTAAATATAAATCGTTTGATAGTTTAGAAGTTGCAGAAAAAGCCTTTAAAGGAAGCTATGAAGACTATAAAGGTATAATAATAATCTACTATCTGAACAAGAGCTTTTTAAAAAGTAGGTATGCCTAATATGAACAGCATAGCATAGATGCTGCTTGTAGTGGTAATCCTGGGGTGATGTGATTATAGAGCTGTCGATTTGAATACTATACTATTTCAACAAACGGACCTTTTGAAAATTCTACGAATAATATAGGGTGAATTTCTAGCATTAGTTCACGCTATTGCGCTTTTAAAACAAAAATAATGACCCAAGACCTGTTTATTCTGATAGTAAAATAGCTATAAATTGGGTGAAACAGCGTAAGTATAAGACTCAATTAGCTAAAAATGAATCTAATCAGAAGTCTTTTTGAACTTTTTAGAAAGAGCGCAAAAAGTGGCTTCAGGAAAATGATTATACTACTTCAATACTAAAATGGCAAACTCAGGCTTGGGGTGAGATTCCCTGCTGATTACGGAAACAAGAAGTAATATTAAATCACTTCATTTTAATGGTTAATATGTTTCAAAAATAAATAGAAATAAATAAATTAGTAGTGAATTTCTGTGATTCGAATTAAAAATCATATTGTTAAATGGATTAGAAAGTAATTTTATTTTTTTAAAATGCGTCTGTTTCATTGTTAAAAATGTTTAGTTTTAATTTAAAAATGAAATGGATAATGTAGGAAATAGTGGTTTTTTTAATTAAAAATTGTATTGTTTTAATATGTTGAATGATATGATTTCGAATAAAAATGTACTTTTTGCACGTGATAAAAATATAAATTTCATTGAAAAAATAATATAATTAAAAGCAATGGTAAAAATAGATAATATAGAATTAGGGGAATTTCTCTGTTATTAGCGCCGATGGAAGATGTGAGCGACCCACCTTTCAGGAGATTGTGTAAGATACACGGTGCGGATATGTTGTATAGTGAATTTATTTCGTCCTGAAGGATTGATAAGAGATGCGATTAAGAGCAGACAAAAAGCTGAGATATTTTTGATTATGAACGTCCGGTGGGTATACAAATATTCGGAGGAGATGAAGAGGCTATGTCGCTGTCAGCGAAAATAGTAGAAACGGTACAGCCTGACTTGTTAGATATTAATTTTGGTTGTCCTGTTAAAAAGTAGTTTCTCGTGGTGCGGGAGCAGGTGTACTCAAAGATATTGACCTTATGGGTACGCCTTACAAAGGCTGTTGTTAATAGTACTTCGCTTCCTGTAACCGTAAAAACACGTCTTGGCTGGGATAATGACTCTATTAATATTGTTGAAGTAGCAGAAAGATTACAAGATGTAGGCATTAAAGCTCTTTCTATACACGGAAGAACTCGAGTTCAGATGTATAAAGGGCATTCTGATTGGTCTTATATCGCAAAAGTAAAAAGAAAATCCGAGAATCATATACCTATTTTTCGGAATGGTGATATTGATTCCCCTGAAAAGGCTCTCGAATATAAAAATACATATGGTATAGATGGAATAATGATTGGTCGTGCTGCAATTGGATATCCTTGGATATTTAATCAGATAAACATTATTTAAATACGGGTGAAAAACTGCCTAATCCATCTATTTCTGATAGAGTTACTGCCGCTAAAAATCATTTACAATGGGCTATGGAGTGGAAAAGGAAATAGATTGGGCATACTTGAGAAACCCGAAGACATTATACTAACTATTTCAAAGGTATTTCTCACTTCAAAGAATATAAGCAGAAGTTAGTTACACTTGATAATTATGATGATTTACTCAAGTTTTTAATGATATAGAAGAACATTTTTACAGAATAGAAAATAAAATGATAGCTATTATAGGGTATGATAGCTTATATATATTTAGTTATGATATTCAGGTATATGAATAAGAAAAATTAAAATATATATTATCTTTAATAATAAAAATATAATCATAAATAAAATATAAATAATTTTTATATCATATTTATATATTTGCCCTAAATAAAAATAATATTTTATAATATGATTAAAAATAAACTTAAATAAAAGTGCGCCAAATGGAATATTACCAAGTTATGGCGACAATAAAAATTCTTAGAAGAAGAGAATTTAGAAAATTTGGGGTTGAATACTATCAAAGAAGAGTTTGATAAATCTTTTTCAATTTAGATAATTCGTTAAAAGGTATCAAAAAGTAATCATACCAAAGATTTGGTACAGATAAGTAAGAAAAGAGATTTATATCTTACTAATTTGATAGTACAATGTAATCTTTTCAAGAATCACCCCAATGAAGTAGTAGCTCAATCAGCATAGTCCCTATCATTGATAAATATGGTAAAACCACATAGTAAACCAATGCAAGAAAAACAGGTATTATTGTAAATCTTTTGCAAGATTTTTGAAACTAATGAATTACAAAAAGATATTGATTTGATTCATATTAGAGAATGGATAACTGCGCTCCAAAAGGAAAAATAATAATTTTTCTATCTATTTATGAAGAAAGAATAAAAGAAAAAGTACAATTAAGGTAGGAAAATGCCAAAAGAAATGAGAGAAGCTATGCATAAAACATTTGTAAAAACTATGCAAAGCTATAGAAGCATTTTCTTTTGTACGTGGAGAAAATGAATATCAATACCTTTCTAATAATATTAATGAAACAGTACGCAAAGCACTATCATAGTTTATTCTTAAAATAGGTAAAGAGGATTAGAAATAAGTATGAAAAAGTATATTTCTAATTCTCTCTTATTTAATAATAAGAATTGATAACAAAATATATAATATAACGATAATATAAATAATAATAAGATAAGGAATAATAAAAAATGAAGATATTATCTATCAAATTTAAAAATATTAACTCTTTAGAAGGAGAACATTATATAAATTTCGAAGAAGAACCTTTCAAAAATACTCATATCTTTGCCATTACAGGACCAACAGGAAGTGGAAAAAGCACTATACTTGATGTTATTTGTTTATCTCATATAATAAAAACCCCAAGAATGCTCGTAGTAACTCCTGATAATATGATAACAGCAGGAGCGATTATTACTCGTGGTAAAAATGATGCTTATGCACAGGTAAAATATCAATGTGAAAAAGAATTTTCATTTCTGAATGGTCTATACGAACCAAAACGAACAGGGAATATAGATGATATAAAAGATGTTTTGTATATGACGGAGAAGGAAAAACCTATCAACCAAAAAGAAAAGTGAAGCAACAGAAATTAATATTGCTAATATTGGTCTCAATTATGAACAGTTTGTAAAAATCAGTTATACTTGCACAAGGTGATTTTTCTTTATTTCTAAAATCAAATAAGAAAGAAAGAGGCGCTATATTAGAACAAATTACAGGAATTGAAATATATAGAGAGTTAGGTAAGCTTGCTTTCAGAAAAATAAAGAGTTTTTAGAGAATATTAAGTTACTTGAAAATAGAAAAGCAGATATACAAAGCAAAAATTCTTACTGAAGAAAGTTATAATTATCATAAAAAAACTATTTAATGATAATATTTCAAAAATCAATTCATATAGAAGATGAAAAACAATTATTTCAAAAAAATAGAACTAAAAAGACAACTAAAAAACAGAAAGAAATATTATCTAACATAGAAAGTGAAATACAAAATAATGAAGAAAAATATAAAAACTTCATTAATAATAGTGGAAATAAATTAGTTTGGCATAAAAACTAATGAATTCTCGGATGATTTATATAAATGGAAGGAAAAAGGGAAAAAATAAGTATATTAGATAGTAAATTAAATAAAAATTAATGAAGAAAATATAAAATTAGAAACATATTATAGTCAATTTGTTATAAATGTATCCAATTTTATAAAAGGAAACTTGTAATAAAGATGATATTAATAGTAAATTATTATCATTTTAGAGAATATATTCTATCTTTACAAGACCAAAAACAACAAAAAAAGCAAATGAATATAAAGGCAATATTAGCAGAAATAAATTCAGAATTAAAAAAATTTCTATCCTAAAATAGAATTCAATAGACAAGATAATCATTTTTATTCCATTATAGAAGAGTATATTTATACATATAAAAATAAAATAGAAATCTTAAAAAGAGAAATTAGGTAATATTTCTAATAAAAAAATATAAATGAAATAATAGAAAAAGAACAAAAAGAATTAAAAAGTACAAGAAATAGAGCTTAAATCACTCGAAATCAATTCTATCATAGTTGATAAAGATAAAAAGAAGAAGAAATTAAATTAAAAATATAAAGAAATAGATAATTTACCAGATAAAATAAAAAAATTAATAAACAAAAAAATAGAGAAAGAACATATCATTTTAAATAATTATAGGCTTGAAAAGAGAATAATGATTTAAAAAATCATTAGAAGACCATAGAAAGAAGCTAATTCAAGACGAACCTTGTCCGCTTTGTGGTTCAGTGCATCATATTTATTCTAATGAAGAAAAAAATTTGATAATAAAGAAGATGAAAAATAAGATAAAAGAACAGGAATTTTTTTGTTCAAAAAACTACAAATTGAAATCACTTCTGATGAAAATAAATTAGAAATCATCACTAAACAGATAGAAAAATTATCAAAAAGAAGTAAATATTCTAGAAAAATCTAATCCAAAACTAAACTCAATGAATTCGAAAAAAGAATATAACGGATATAAATTGAATGAAAATTGGAAAGAAATGAGACAACAAAAGGATATAATGATTTCTGACCCTAACCGAATATCAGAACTTAAATACATATATAGAATCGGGAGAAATCATTTTACCTCTCTTGAAGTCTATTTCAAAAATAATAGAAGAAGGAAAAAGCAATAAGTAATCAAATTTCTGAAAAAGATAGGGTGATAAAAATGTAATAGAAGAAGTATCTTTAAGACTACAACAATATACTGAAATAGAAACAAAGATAAATGAAATAAAAACAAATAAAATCATCAAAAAATGAACTAGAAATAAATAAAAAGAGTTTGAAAGTATAGTTAATCACCTAGAAAATAAAGTGAAATTTAATGATTTCGAATCTATTGAAAATGCTTTTCAATTCAAGATTAACTTATCAAGAAGTAAATAAACTCGAATTAGAACAAAAAGAGATAGAAGAAGAGAAAAATAAATTATTACATAATAAACAACTCATAGAAAAAGATTATTCAGAGAATAAAAATAAAGATAATCAGTATTCAGAAGAAGAATTATTATCAGAACAAAAAGAAAAACTACAAAAATAGAAGAATTAGAGGAAGATAATAAAAAAATATATACTCAAATTCATATTCATCAAGATAATTCTAAAGAATTTGAACAAATAAAAAGATAAAATACAAAACAGAAATTGAAAAATGAAGTTTGGAGTATGTTAAATAAGCTTATAGGAGATTCTCAAGGAGATAGATTTAATAAGTTTGTACAAGATTTTGACATTAATTCAATTATTAAAATTAGCAAATAAACATCTTTTAGAATTAGCTCCACGTTATTTACTCTCAGAACCTAATAAAAAAATGAAAATGAGAGCCTTACAGTCATTGATAAAGATATGGGAAATCAGCGTCGTTCAGTAAAAAAACACTTTCAGGAGGGAATCTTTTTCTAATCAGTTTAGCTCTTGCTCTTGCTCTTTCAGACCTAGCTTCTAACAATGTGAAGATTAATAGCTTATTTATAGATGAAGGCTTCGGAATGCTAGATCCTGAATCTCTTGACCAAACTCTCGATACTTTGGAAAGACTTCAAGAACATAGCCAGAAACGCATAGGGTATAATCAGCCATATTGATGCACTCAAAGAACGGATAACTACTCAAATAAAAATACATCAAAAATGGTTCAGGATTAAGTACTTTAAAAATATATCAAGGTTAAAAGACTATTTATAGATATATTTCAATTTGTTTTTCATAATTATATGCGTTATATACTAATATATTAATAAAAATCTGATTAAAAAAAGAGTAATTTTTATATGAAAATATATTTATTTATAAAAAAATGTTATTATTTTTAAATGATTTTTGTAAAATAAATTTCAAATATTCAGATAATTATAAAAATATATTGTATCTTTGCGCCCTATTTCAATTTATATGAATTCATTTAAAGAATTGGGGCTTAATGAGTCCTTTCTCAAAGCCATTGAAGACTTGGGTTTTGAGCGTCCGTCTGAGGTACAACAAGCAGCTATTCCTACACTTCTTTCTGAGCCAACTGATATAGTGGCTTTAGCCCAAACAGGAACAGGAAAACAGCCGCTTTTGGCTTTCCTCTTCTTCAAAAATATTAATCCAAATATTCGTACAACACAAGGGCTTATCCTTGCACCTACACGAGAACTTTGTTTGCAAATAACTAATGAAATGAAACAATATGCAAAAATACCTTCCAGAGGTACATATTGTGGCTATTTATGGAGGAGCAAGTATAGAAGAACAAGCGCGAAATATTCGTAAAGGAGCGCAAATAATCGTTGCAACACCAGGTAGAATGCAAGATATGATACGAAGAAACTTTGTAAATATCTCCCAAATAGAGTATTGTATACTTGATGAAGCTGATGAAATGCTTAATATGGGCTTCTATGATGATATTGTTAATATCTTAGCAGATACCCCCAAAAGAAAAAGTACTTGGTTATTTTCTGCTACAATGCCTACTGAGGTAGCGCGTATAGCAAGAGAATTTATGTATAAACCTAAAGAAATAACCATTGGACATAAAAAAATCAAGCGTCTAATAACGTACTTCACGAATGTTATATCGTTAATGGAAGACAACGTTATGAAGCCTTAAAAACGTTTGGCTGATGCCAATCCTGATATTTTTTTCAGTTGTATTTTGCCGAACTAAAAGAGATACCCAAGCTGTAGCTGAAAAGCTCATAGAAGATGGCTATAATGCAGCGGCTCTTCATGGAGACCTTAGCCAAAACCAGCGAGATTTGGTAATGAAAGGTTTCGAGCTAGACAGATACAAATGCTTGTTGCTACTGATGTGGCTGCACGAGGTATTGATGTAGATGATATTACTCACGTTATTCACTATCAATTGCCAGATGAAATAGAGACTTACACTCACCGTAGCGGTAGAACAGGAAGAGCCGGAAAGTCTGGAGTTTCAATGGCTATATTGACTAAAAACAGAAGCTAAGCGTATAAAAGTTATTGAAAAATAATCCAAAAAGCAGTTTGAGTATAAGCAAATACCTAGCGGAATGGAAATTTGTGAGATTCAGCTTTATCACTTAGCTAATACAATTAAAGATACAAAGGTAAATCCTGCTATTAATGAATATCTTCCTGCTATCCAAGATGTACTAAAAGGTCTTGACAGAGAGGAGCTTATACGAAGAATGGTAGCTGTTGAGTTTAATCGTTTTTATAATTATTATAGCAAAACTCCTGATCTCAATGCTCAAACTTTTGATAAAGCATATAGCAATGACACAGGAGAAACAAGATACTTTATCAATATAGGAGAAAAAAGATGGGTATGACTGGCGTACACTTAAAGATTTTCTACGAACAACAATGGATTTAGGCAAAGAAGATATCTTTAAGGTAGATGTTAAGAATACGTTTTCATTCTTTAATACAGAAGCCAATTTAACTCAGATGGTGTTGGATACTTTCAATAACTTCAAGTTAGATGGTAGATTTGTCAATATTGAGATTTCTCAGAAATCAGCGAGTAGCTCCAAAGGTAGTGATAAGAAAGAAAAAGGCAAAAGAGACCGAAAAACACTCTAAGCCAGCTCACTCCAAAACAGCTTCAAAATACAGGTAGAAAAGATAAAAATGCTACTACATCAGCAAAGCGCAAACGTCGTAAATAGCCTAAGGTGTTAGCATAAATAAAACAAGGTCTAACAATATATTTGTTAGGCTTTTTTTATAAATATAATGAAAGTATTTAAGATTATTTGTAGTTCTTTTCATTTTGTGTTATAAAAATCTTTTTAGAGTAGAAAAAAGTTCCCTTTATTAGGTGTATAAATAGAGTTTACAGAGGTAAAAGTCTTCTTTCTGATAGTTGTGAAGATAACTTATAGGGGGTAAGAGTATCCTTTCTGATAGTTATGAAGATAACTTATAGGGGTAAGAGTATCCTTTCTGATAGTTGTGAAGGTAACTTATAGGGGTAAAAGTACCATTTCTGATAGTTATGAAGGTAACTTATAGGGGGTAAAAAGTACCATTTATGATAGTTATGAAGGTAACTTATAGGGGTAAAAAGTACCATTTATGATAGTTATGAAGGTAATTCAAAGAGGTAAAAATCATCTTTTATAATTATTTAATAGCAATTAATATCTTAAAAGCAAAGAAAAAAATATCATAATAATAAAGCTTTTTATATGTTTTTAGTTTTTATTAAAAATTAAAAACAAGTTTGTTATTTAGAAATATTTTACATAACTTTGCCCTAAATAATAATAACCTAATAAATTAGTAAAAGATGATTAAAAAAACTAGAAATTAACTCTATAAGATTAGAGAAATTAAATAATGATGAGTTTGCTCAGTTTATAAAAGTTACCTTAAACTTGGTGCAAGATGTAACTTTAGAAAAGATAGGTATACAAAAAGAACTTTATGAGAGTTTGCAAAAGCGCTTAGACGATTTAACCGAAGCTACTCGACAAAGTAGGCAGAATGATGAAAACTCATAAAATAGCCGATTTGGACAAAGTACGTGGGAAGTTAGTCGTTTTCTTATTGAGTAGTTTTAGAAATGAAAGGGGTAATGTAGTGGCTAAAAATCGTAAAGAAGCTGCTTCTGCCCTCTATAGTTTAACTAAAAAATTTTTCAGGGATACAGTCTTTACCTCTCAGACAGAAAACCCATACAATCAATGCTTTACTGAAAGATTTACAGAAGCCTGAAAACCAAAAACATATAGAAACCTTTAGGGCTTTCAGATTCTGTCTCTACACTTTTGGATTATAATCAACAGTGTGAAAACCTTATACAAGGTAGAGCCGATAGCCAATTGTCTGTTGTGAAAATTAGTTCCAGAATACCTCGTAAAGAAGCAACCGAGCTCTATAGATGGTTGATAAAAATACGCTTATGCTACTTATTTACTTCATCAGAATGAAGAAAAATACATCTTTCATAGTACGTTTGAATAAGCTAATAGTAGATACTACATTGGCAAATAAACAACGCTGGCATAAACCTCAATAAATAAGCCTACAAAAATAGAGGTAAAAATAAGAAAAACAATTTTAAAGTAATAAAAAGAATAGCCAATGAACTATTAAAGTACAAGAAAGTAATTTTTAATAATACTTATCAGTATGTTTATTCTTTTCTTAAAAAAATAGAATAACAATGTATAGGCATAATAACTCAATATTTTTATCTTTCATACAAATGCAATAAATATTAAAGGCTGATATTTTATAAATAATAAAAAAACACTTGAACAGGATACAACCTCAAAAATATATTCTATCTAAATGAAAACATTTCTTTTCAATAGTATTTTTACTATGTATTCAATTTACTTTTGCCCAAGTGGGTATCCTAAAAGGAAAGGTAACAGACACTCACGGGGAGCCTCTGTTAGGGGCAACTGTATTGGTAAAGGAAACTAATATAGGTACAACTACCGATAAAGAAGGTGGTTTTTCAATAAAAAGCCCAAAAAGGTAATACCTTAGAAGTAAGTTATATAGGTTACCAAACTAAAAAGTAAAAATAAACCAAATGGCAATGACTATTATTCTAAAAAGAAGATGTACAAGAGATTGAAGGAGTAGTAGTTACAGGATATCAAAAGATAAAAATAGAGTTTTTACGGGGGCATCTACCTCTGTAAAGATGGAAAAAAATAAAAATGGATGGGGTAGCCGATGTATCTCGAATGTTAGAGGGACGCGTAGCAGGGCTATCTATACAGAACGTTACGGGGTCTTTTTGGGTCTGCACCACGTATTAACATTCGGGGTGGGGCATCTATCATAGGCAATGTACAACCACTTTGGGTGATAGATGGTTCTGTATATGAAGATTTGGTATCTCTTTCGTTAGACCAATTGGTGTCGGGAGATGCAGTTACGCTTATCAGTTCAGCTATTGCAGGTCTAAACGCATCGGATATAGAAGATATTCAAGTACTTAAAGATGCCTCTGCAACCTCAGTTTATGGTGCTCGCGCCCTCAATGGGGTTATTGTCATAACTACTAAATCAGAAACGAGACACTCCTATAAGTGTTAGTTATGCTTATGAGCAAAGTTTTAGGCAAATACCTTCTTATTCAGAATTTGATTTGCTTAACTCTCAACAGACAATGTCTATCTACCAAGAGTTAGCTAATAAAAGGTTACTTTGGTTTGCAAGATGCTTTGTATGGTAGAAGAAGTGGTATATATTATCAGTATTATAAGGCACTAAGTACAATAAACCCTAATACAGGTGATTATTATTTACCTAATACAGAACAAGCTAAAGCAAAACTTCTTCAAAGAACGAGAATATGCTAATACCAATTGGTTTAAGGAGCTTTTACTCTTAACCCAATACAGAATCATACCATTACGCTCTCTTCAGGTGGTAAAAAAATACAGCTACTTATGCTTCATTAGGCTTCTATAATGATAACGGCTGGACAATAGCAGATAGAGTACAACGGGTAACAGCTAATTTGAAAAATACATTTTATATAACTGACAAATTCAAAATGGTACTTTCCATACAAGGAAATATGAGAGACCAGAAGGCGCCAGGTACCTTCACACAACGTAAGAATACCACTATAGGGTCTTTTGAACGTGATTTTGATATTAACCCTTTCTCTTATGCCTTAGGAACAAGCCGTACTTTTACGTCCTAGAAATGGACAAGGAGAGCTAGAATATTATCGTAATAACTGGGCTCCGTTTAATATTTTTGAATGAATATGAGAATAATTATATGAAAATTAATCTCTTAGACTTTAAAAATACAAGCAGAAGCATCATACAAAATACACCCAGATATAGAGCTAACAGGTTTATTCTCTACTCGGCAAGCCTCTACAAGTACCTCACATTATGTTAAAGAAAAATTCTAATGTAATTCAAGCCTTTCGAGCAAATGAAACACCTTGGGTAGCACAACAAAAATATATATCTTGTAAAGGATAAAGATAATCCTTTTTTTGCAACCAAAAAGTAGGGCTAACTACACGGAGGAATTTTTAATAAAACAGAAACTTCCCTCAAAAGTTATCAAGCTCGTATAGCGATGGATTATAACAAACAGTTAGGACAACACGATATTAAAGCATTTGGTTTTGCAGAACTTCGTTATGCTGATAGAAGTGTAAATCCGTTTCAAGGTTATGGAATTCAGTATGACAAAGGAAATCAAATTTTTACCAATCCTCTTATTTTTCAGAAGCTAATTAATGAAGGAAATGATTACTTCTCATTATTAGAACGTTATGACAGAGGAGTTACATTCTCTCTTAGTGGTACTTATGGCTATGCTGGTAAATATATTTTTAATACTGTGCTAAACTACGAAGGAGCAAATACAGCAGGACGAAATAGTAATTCTCAATGGTTACCTACTTGGAATGTGGGTGCAAAATGGAACCTCGACCAAGAAGAGTTTATGAAAGAACAAACACATTTCTCTACCTTAGCTATAAGAACTAGTTATGGGCTTACTGCTAAAATGAATGAACAAGCCATTAACTCAATGCTGTTTATAAAAAAACTATATTCTCAATAGGTATAACTTTAATGATAGAGAAACAGCTTTACGACTATTACACTTAGAGAATAGAGACCTTACGTGGGAGAAAATGTATGAGCTTAATATAGGGTTAGATATGGGATTCTTTGGTAATAAGCTAAGTACCACTATTGATGTTTATCAAAGGAATTCATTTGACCTTATAGACCTTATTCGTACATCAGGTATTGGGGGACAATACTATAAATATGCTAACTTTGGTGATATGCGAACCCGTGGAATAGAGCTTGCTATCCATTCTAAGAATATAGAAACAGATAACTTTGGGTGGCAAACGAATTTTACCATTAGTTATATGAACCAAAAGATAACACGTTTGCTTAATACTCCTAATACTTTCGATATGGTTTCGGGTACAGGTAGGGGAATGTAGTGGGGTATCCTAAGGGAGGGCTTTTCTCTTTTTAACTATCAAGGGGTGAATTCTTATGGTTTGCCTACGTTCGACTTTGGGCTGTACCCATCAAATAATAGAACGAATAATAACGTATCTGGAGCAGATTTTACCGATACACAATATTCTAAATCATATTTGTTATATCACGGATCTATTGAACCGAATTTGATTTCGGGCTTATCAAATACATTTACTTATAAAAAAATTGGGAATTTTCCTTCTTTGTAACGGCTCAGGCTGGCAACAAAATTCGACTAAATCCCTCTTTTGACCCCTCATTTGCAGACTTGAATGTATTTTCAAGTGAATATTATAATCGTTGGTTAGTACCCAATGATGAGTTAAAAGACCGAAAGTACCTACTTTACCCTCACAAGATCTCATTCGTTTAGTAGGTAAAGAGAATATAGAGCGTGCTTATAATACTTATAACTACTCACAAAATAGGGTAGCAGATGGTAGTTTTATTCGTATGAAGAATATTTCAATAGGCTATAGCATACCTAAAAATATTCTTGAAAGGTACAAAAATACATTCTTTGTCTTTGAGAGGACAAATAACTAACCCATTCTTGATTTATTCAGATAAAAAGACTAAAAGGACAAGACCCAGAATATTATCGCTCAGGCGGGGTATCTTTACCCACACCAAAGCAATATACACTAACACTGAATGTAAGTTTTTAAAAATTAATAAAACTCAAAAGGGAGGTAGCTATAAACTATCTCCTTTTTATACCCTAAAATAAATATAGCTATATCTTTAATAATGATGAGTATAGCTTTAATACTAATAAGCTATATTACTATATATAAGCCCAAAAGCTAGAACATATGATAGCTATGATAATATTGAATACTTGGTAACTAATGATAAAAAGAGCTCCTAGTAAGAGGAAATAAAAAACTTCTTATTTGTATAAGAAGTTTTTATTAGTTAAATATTAGCTATAGAGGTTTTACTTTATGTATAAAAATCCTTTTTTTATACTTTCACCGCTCTCTGTTTGGTATTTCAATATATAGAAATAAGTCCCAGACTCTAAATAGCTATCCTTAGAAACAACACCTTTCACATTAGAGACCCCTTTGAATATATTTCCATTCTTTTTGATAATCATCTGAATGATATACAAGCTGTCCTAATTCATTAAATATATCTAACGAAATAGGAGAGGAGGTGTTAATATTATCTACTTTAAAAATAGTTTAGAGAGCTATTGGTTAAAGAAATAGCATTATAGATGATAGATGTGTTATCTTTATGCTCATTACTTGGGTTAGGAGCAGGGGCAGAAGGTTTCTCTTGGGTGATATGAATGTATTGTGTATGTGTTTTTCGTTACCACAATCATCAGTTGCTACCCATTTGTATATGACTTTAGATAGCTTACCCTCGCTGTTATACTCTTCTTTTTTTACCTTTTTCTATCTTTTACATTGTTTGTACAATTATCAGTAGTAGAGATATCTTCTTGCTTAGGTATATTATTAATAGTTCGTGTATATCTTTTGGTAATTCACCTATAAAGATAGGCTTCTGAGTATCTTGCACACGTATAATCTGGCTATGTATAATAGTGTTATTACATTCATCTTTAACTGTAAAAGTACGTTTTTATGGTATAGTTGCTAGGGCAATTACCATCAATGCGCTCATCATTATATGAAATGGTTGGCTTGCAAGTACCTTTGAAGGTGGGAGTAAAGTAATATTTTGTTTATAGGTATCGCATTCGATAGTTATATCTTGTGGAGTAGTTAGGAATACTAAACTATCCTCAGGCTTGATGTTGATAGTTTGTGTAAATGAGTTTTCGTTACCACAAGCATCAGTTGCCACCCATTTGTATATGACTTTAGATAGCTTACCCTCCTGATCTAACACTTCTTCTCGGTACTTTTTAATGTCAATGTGCCCAGCACAACTATCAGAAGCAGAGATTTCGCCCTGTGGAGGTATCGACCCTAACAGTTGAGTTGATAGTTTTGGGAGGCAAATTGTTAAAAACAGGAGGTTGTTTATCCACTTTTATATAGTCGTTGGGTATGAGTCAAAGTGTTGTTTTCATCATCTCTAACCGTAAAAGTACGTTTTATAGTATAGTTGTTAGGGGCAATTACCATTGATGAGCTCATCATTATAGGTTATTTTAGGGTTTTTGCCTCCTTTTAAGGTAGGGTAATCAACTTTTGGAGTGGTCTCTGGACAATGAAAAGTAATATCTTCAGGTGTAGTAACAAAAAGCTAATGGCTCAGATAGGTTATTATTCATTTCTATGATAAAGCCTCCTTCTTTCCTAGGGGCATAGTCTGTAAGAGCGAAAGCCAGCCCATCAATAACTTCGACCTTTATCACACCTGCTGGTACTGTAAATGAAGATGTGCCAAATTGTTTCTTTTCTATATTGATATTAGGCATAGTAACCTCTTGGCTTCCGTCATTTTCTGTTGAAGATAGCAAAAAATATGATTGAAGGTCTTCCCAAAATCATCAGAAAGGAGTATTCTCACCTTACTATCCTTACTAAAAAAATAGTATTATCTACCTGCCAAGTAAGCATAACCTTCTCGCCTCCTTTATAAGCTTTCTTGCTAAGAGGTTCTAAAGTAAAAAGGTTTTTCCTGCTTTTATGGTAACTTTGGTTTCTACAAGGTCATATTGAGTGATGTAGTTGTTAGGCTGATTAGGGTTAGCATCATTAGCACTAAGCCAAAAGGTAAAGGTTCCTGTACGTTGGTTGGTTAGCCAGCTATTGTAGTCATATGTTCCGAATGTTTCATTGTATTCTTTTTGAATGTTACAGGGTTGTTAGGGGTGGGTTTGTATATAGTATATTGAGTAATAGAAGTCTTTTTACCTAAGCTAACATCGTGCTGATTGGCAGTATAGAGTAATTTATTACTATCTGGGTCTGTAGCAGGGGATGTAGAATTGGAAGAAAAGTATTCTCAGGGATGATGTACTCAGGTTTTATCTGGGCTTTTATCAATAGTAGGAGGTAGTGTATTGATAGGGTATTCCATAAGGGTATATTCGCAAAATAGGGGTTACCTACTACTTTTTGTTCGTTCCTTATCGGAGTAATAAGGTACAGAATAAAGAGTCTGTCTAATACGTTCAATGCTAGCCAATGAGAAAAATTACGAGGGGCTACCATAGCTCATCACAGACTGCCCTCTGAAATATTCTGTTTTATCACTTGAAGGGTCATTGATAGGGCCACTAAAGGTATGTATAGCCCCAAAAAGGTGTCCTATCTCGTGAGCAATAGTTTCTTTTGTTAGTATAGCAAAGGCATCAGCCTTCATTTTTGTATAAGCATAGTTAAGATAAGCCAGCCCTTTGTAGCGAGTATTATTTTTAGGATAGGCTATACATATACCTATGTCATAAAGCATTTTCGCCGATAGCTTTATTAAGGTGATTGGTGTTATTATTTATAATATAGTTAGGGTCTTTACTTGATAGAGAGTCTACATCAGGATTTGTATTGATAAGGCGATTATCACGAATAGCCTCAAAACGTATACCTAAGTCACGAGTATATATCTCATTGAGGAATAATTCAGTATCTGTTATATATGTATTTACTTTGTTTTAAATCCTTGCCTAAACGTTCGTAAGCAGTATAAGTAATGTTTAAAAGCCAATCGATAAACTCTTAAAACATCAGTGTTTTTCTATTTTAGGGCTATTAATTTCTCTCTTCATACGCCCTGAGCGAGGCCTTGAGCATATCTACAATATGTGAATGTGTGTCTTTAGTACCACATTCAGAGTAATTATTTTTAGAAAAACGAGCTTGTTCCTTTGGAGCTTATCTCAAAAGAATCATCACCATAGTAATAAGTCCCCGAAATATCATTTTCATTGATAGAAAGTGTGGCTACAAAGTTATTTTTCGTAATACCCTACAAAAACTACGAATGCCTTTTTGTTGTCATAGAAGTGGTTTTTCTTGCCATTGTAAAGGGATTGAATTTGCATTAGGGATAGGTATAGCCCAAGAGAAAGGAGCTGGTTGTGAGAAAAATATCTTGTACTTCTTTAATAGTTATCTGCAGAGTAACTCAATGAGCTAATAACAAAGAAAAAGAACAAAGGTAAAAACGAATTGTATTCATATAAAAATATAAATTGGTTATACATTTTGCAGAATTAAGCCCAAAAATAAAGCCTAGAACTATAGGGCTTAGTTAAATAAATGCAAATTTACGAATTGTTTATCTATTATTTAAAGAAAAAGTGAAAGTATATGTTCAATTTTTATTTAGAAAGATAACGAGAATAAGTTTTATTATTCTCGTTATTATAGCTAAAGTAAGTACTTACTTCACAAAAATAAACCCTTTGTGTAGTTGTTCACCTTTTTAGTTCGGTATCTTAAGATATAGAAATAAGTTCCCATTTCTAAGAGCTGTCCTTTACCTAATACTCCTTGTACATTAGAATATCCTTTGAATATATCTCCATTCTCTTGATAGTGTTCTGAGTGATATACAAGCTGCCCCATTTGGTTAAAAATATCAACCTGTATAGGAGAAATGAGCTGTATATGGTCTATTTTGAAATAATTTGCAGAACCTACTTCGGTAGAAATAGCGTTGTAAATAATAGCTTCATTCTCTTGTGTCTCAGGTCGCTCTGGTATAGGTGCAGGCTCTGGCGTAGGAGCAGGGTTTAGGTTTGGGTGTTGGAGCTGGTGTAGGGTTTGGCTCCGGCTTAGGTTTAGGAGAAGGAACAATAGGTTTATCTTTAGGTGGAGTAACAGGTGGCATGTGACTCTTTTTTCTTAGGAATAATAGTAATCTCTTGAGTGTGAGTAGTTTTATTTCCGCATTGGTCAATAGCTTCCCAAAGATAAATAATTTTATTATCTGTTTGCTTTTTGGTAGGTGCTATAGTAATAGTTCCTGAACAATTATCAGAGGCACTAAGTGTAATACCTTCTGGGATATTATCTCCTTCATTAATAGTTTTTGTTAGTGGGTAATTCTCCTATAAATTTAGGGTTTTTCTTTTGTCATCAATTTTAATAAGTTGTTTATGATTAATGAGTTGTACAACCATCAGTAGCTGTATAAGTACGCTCTACGGTATAGTTGTTACAAGGTTGATTTAAAATTACATCATTTGAAGTAATTTTAGCTGAATTACAACCTCCTTCTGTGGTTAAAGAAGCAGGTTTAGGTAATTTATCAATACAAGAGATAGAAATATCTTTAGAAGAGAAGAATTATTCCAACTCAAAGGTTTTTGAGCGTTGCATTTTTCATCTATAGTAATGGTTTTGTATATAGCGGTTTTTGATTTCCTGAATGATCCTCTGCAAAACCAAGCGTATTCTACCTTTATTTTTCTTTCCCTTAGCATCATATATAGGTGTCTCGCTGGAATCTACTTTTACTATTCCCTCGCAGTTATCTGTAGCGGTAAGCGTCTGTCTGAAAAGGAATTTCTGATTCACTTTTTACAGTCATACTCTTAGGGTAAGAGGAGAAATTCTGGTTTTGGGTATCCTTCTGAATAATGTATTGGGTATGCTAACAGGGAGCGCATCTGGTGCATAGGCTGTCCAAGTTCGTGTAGTCCGATAAAGATTTGTATCCCCCTCGGCTGTTTCTTCTTGATAGTCTATCTGGATATGTTGGCTTCCTTGTGCTTGCAATTCTGCTTTTAGGGAGGAATAGTATTCGCACATTGGATATGTAGGTCTTTGGGGAGTTCTCCTATAAACTGTAATTGCTTAGTAATAGGCTCCTGTTCATAATACAAATATTGTTCAAAAAGTGGCCTTATTCTTACACTTATCAGTAGCTACCCAACGACGTAGCAAGTAGGTTGTATGCTCCTCTTCTGTTGTGGTTATAGTAGTTTTTCTGTCCCACAAGAACTTTTTAGCTGTAACATTAGCTCTTTGAGGGATATTTTCTTTTTAACCGTAATTACAGGTTCAGGCAGATTACTAAATGTAATATCTCCCGTACGAGTATCCAAATAAGGATATCTACTAACACTAGTAGCAAATGCAATATGGTCAATGACTTCTATTTTAAAAATATCCTTTCACAAAAGCTCCACTCTTTACCTGAGGGAAAAATAACTGTAGCTTGCCCACTATTAGGAATACCATCGGCTAAGACATACGGGAAAGTATTTCCTTCATCATCAGAAAGAAGAATACGTACTTTACTTCCCTCTCCAAAGATTTTTATCCACATCCCAGCTTATAGAAACCTCTCCTCCACGAGTATATCTGGAATTGCCCTTAGGGGTAACACTTTTAATTCTGAAAGGTGTTCCTTCTACTACATTTCACTTGGGTTTGATATACATCATAAAGCGGAGCGTGTAGCTTTCCATTCTTTTTATGCCTCCTTTTACGCCATCAGTTACCCCTAGCCAAAAGGTATATGTTCCTGTTTCCGACTCATTGGGGAATTTATAAGGAACAGGCTTCCATTCATTTGTTCGCTTATCGGTGATATAAGGACGATAGAAAGTAATCTCATTATTGGCAGTAGGGCGATAAGACGAGAATCGTGCTTTTACCTTCTACCCTATATCTGCTTGGTGAGCCATATAGGGACAAAAGCATCTCCGTCAGGGTCTTGTGCTTCTATCTTGAATTGAAAATAAGTGTTGGGAGGTAAGGTATAGCTCTTTTTGTACTTAGCACGATTGATAATAGGAGCTTTATTCTCTGTCGGAATCCCATAAGGAATATTTCGCTGAGGCAAACCTACTCGCTCAGTACGAGTTCTATCGGTGTAATAAGCAGGATTGAGGCTTGCTCTCTTACGGATAATATATAAAGACGGAAGAGAAAAATACGTTCCTTTGGGGGTCATTGATATAACTCATTATGGAATTACCAAGGTCAGGCTCTGTAAAAGTAGTTGCCGTATATCCGCCTATGGTATAAGTATGAGGAGACGCCATTAGGGTGCCCTAATTCGTGAAGAATAATATAGAATTCTGTATTGGCGATACAGCTTCCTTTGTAACGACCATAGAGTTCGCCTAAGAAAGCCAAGCCTCGATTGTCCTTGTATTTGGAGAAACCTATACCTACATCATAGTTAGCTTCTCCTATAAGGTTATTAATATCATTGGTGATACTACCCAATACGGTATTAACCCTAAGGTTATCATACAGTTCTTTTTCTTTGGTATCACGAATAAGAGCGATCGTCATCAATAAGCTCAAACCGATAACCTAATTCCTGACCGCACACCTCATTAAGCCCCAGCCTCTACCTGAGCCATAAAGTTCTTTATACGAGCTCTATCCTCTTGGAATACACTGTGGTAATAGCTATAATCAATCAGCATTGCTAATCGGAAGACCCTCATTACGTTGGTATTATAGAACAGATGGGAGTTTGTTTCTTCTCTATCTGCCAGTGCTACCCTTTGCAAAGTAGTTTTAGGTTGCAAAGAGGTTTTCTACACTCGCCATTTTCACAGGTAGCACAGCTGATTTTAGTGTCTTCTGAGCTGATTTTTACCCTTCCATTTTCAGTGGAAATGAAATAAGTATGTCCTTTATGCCATATTTCGCCCTGAAAGGAGTTGCTTATCCATAGAAATACTCCCTGCAAAGGTATCTTTATCATATGCCACAAAGGTACGAAATCCCTTTTTGGTAAATGTATTCTCTCGTTCATACCATTGGAGCGAGATACTTTCTCCCATTAGAAGCCGATACGCTCCATTGGATAGGTGTTTTTGAGAGAAAAAGGTAATAACATCACTTATCCTCTCTTGTGCTTTTACTAGTGAAAAACTAATAAATCCTAATAGAATTAGGTAATAACGAATTGTTTTTCATTGTTTGTTAAAGTTACAATTTATCAATATGAGTAAAAAGTGGTATTCTATTTTATTTTACATATAAAAAAGCCTTTCTTAACCTGTTGCTCAGAGTTGTGATAATACTCTATGATATAGAAATAAGTACCTCTGGGAGGCGCTACCTTTTTCCTACTACACTACTAAGGTTAGAATAACCTTTGAACAACTCTCCATTCTCTTGATAATGGTCAGATTTATATACTATCAATCCTATTTCATTGAAGATAATGAGTCTTATAGGCATATTGGCAGTAGTATTTTTCTATCTTGAAGTAGTTCATAGAGTCTCCTTCTTGTGAAACTCCATTGTAAATAATGATATCATCAACCTTTGGTATAGGAGCAGGACTAGGTTTAGGTGTTGGCGGTGGTGTTGGAATAGGTGCAGGCTTAGAGCTTATTTATAGTAATAATCTGTTTGTGAATAGTTTCATTATTACAAAGGTCTTTTTGCTACCCATTGGTAAATGATTTTATTCCCTTCACGAGTTTGAGAAGGTGTAACAGAAGCCACTCCCGAGCATAAATCTTTAGCAGTAAGTACTTTTTGCTCAGGGATACTTTCGCCTTCAATAATAGTAATATTTGTAGGTAACACCCTTCAAATACAGGTGGAGTATTGTCTTCTATCTTTATTAATTGTTTATGAGATATGGAAGTACCACAATCATCAACGGCTGTATAAATTCGTTCTATGGTAAGCCTATGCTCACAGGTTTCGAGAGTTCTTTTATCTGAATGAAAGCTATTCTTTAAACCGCATCCTCCTTGGGTTTTGTGAGGTTTTGAGGGTAGGAATATCTGAAGCACAAGATATAGTTATGTCTGAAGGTAGAGAAGTACGGATAAACTTAAAAAGGTTTTTAGGTTGTATGTCTGGGTCTATGGTAATGTGTTGTACATACCTTTCCTCATTATGAGAGCTATCTTCTGTAATCCATACTCTTTCGATAACATTTTTTTCCCATTAATAACCTTAGTAATACTACTTTTTATTACTTGTAGAAAGGTGTCACAATTGTCGGTAGCAGTTAGTTCTTCTTGTTGAGGGGCTTCGGCTTCACTTTTTATCACTTTATCGAGGGGGTAAGAGGAGAAAACAGGTTTTTGAGTGTCTCCAACAATAAGTGTTTGTGTATGAGAAACGGGTAGATATCCACTTGCAGATGCTTTCCAAGTACGAACTATTTTTGTTTCGTTTATTATCTATCTTAGTAGAAGTTTCAGTAAAGGTAGGTACTATATCATTACTCTCTTTTACTTTCATTTCAGGAGGGTTAGGAAGGTCATTTTTACATTGTATTTCCTTATCATCGGGCAGTTCTACAAAAGGTTAATTTAGGCAATGTCTTTTTGTATATATATGTTTTGCACATAATACCCTTTCTCGGAACCACATTCAACAGCCCAAGTACGGGTAATAAGTCCATTAGTTTGGCTTTCCTTATAGGTTATGTCTATATTTTTACCATTACAAGAAGCTGTAACATTGGCTTTTGCAGGTATTTGCTCTCCCTCTTTTAGGGTTACATAATTCTGTTTAGGTAGGTTATGAAAGGTAAGATTACTTTGTACAACCTCTATACCAGCTGTCCATCTATGGTCAGAGATATCGAATACTAAGCCGTCAATAACTTCTATCTTCAGTATGCCCAGTCCTGAAACAAAGGCTTCTGGCACAACTGGGTAATGGTCTATTTTACCGATAGGTGTCTGTGGCATTACCACTTCACATTCTCCATCATTTTTCTGTTGAAGGGACTAAAAATATGCTTGTAAGTCTTTCCAAAATCATCAGACAAGGAGATACGTACTTTACTATCCTTCGGGAAAAAAAGTTGCTGTCTACACTCCATTTCAGTATAAACTTTTCTCCTGTTTTGTATTGAGACTTCACCTCAGACGTAATCTTGAAGGGAGTGGCTTCTACTACCTTTAATCAGGGTCAAATAAGTGTCGTACAAAGGGTGCTTGCTTATTGTCAATAGCAGCTTGAACATCTGGCGCATCACTCACAGCAAGGAGCATATGATATGTACCTACGTTATCAACAGGGTCAGAAGAGGGAATAAGTGCTCCGTTTCCGTCGCCATACTTCTTCATAAAATATAAATTATGGTCTCGTTGTGGTGGACTAACTATGTATCGAGAGGCTTTATCTGATAATTTATAGTCATACTGCACAGAGAGTGTAGTATAATTCCTTTTTGTTCTATATCGTTTGCATAGATAGGTATTTTTGAAATAAGAGCCTTTAGGTAGTAGATACTCCTCTTGCATCTTGTCTTTGTCAATGGTGGGTGGTGTATTTTTGTGCTTTATGAGTAGGTATATGGGGTTTTATCTGCTCTCTTGATGTGTTGCTGCATTTCAATGATATTGGCAAGTCCAAGAAAAACTAGTTAGGAAAGGCTCATTATAGCTCACTACCGATTGTCCTAACTGTGGTTCTGCCTTTAAAATGACTAAACCATCAGGAATAGAATACGGGTGATTAGCCCCAAAGAGGTGTCCCATCTCGTGCGCTAAGGTAGTTAGCTCTTGGTCGTGTACCAAAACACTTCCTTTCCACCCATTGATAGCACCTACTGTAGCCGTTAGACCTGCTAAATTACCATCTACTTTTGTTATACGTAGCCCCAGCATCATAGTTTTTCTTCTCCAATAAGATTATTAATGACCTTAGTAACTGTAAGCACATTGTATATTTCATTAGCTTTCTTAGGGTCGGTGATGATGAGTCGGTCATCTTTCACCATTTTTAAACCGAATACCTACGTCTCTAACAAATATTTCATTGAGAAAAAGTTTCTATTTCTGCCCAGAAAGCGTGTATTTTATTAATGTTTTTATTAAACTTATTAGATGCATAATCCTTGTAGCTAATCATTACTGCAAGGCGATACTCCCTGAACACCCCATCGGAAAGGCTTGGCAAATCATAAAAGTACTTCTATTAGCTGAGCGAAAAGCCACTTTGTCCCCCTTTGGGTGGTAGCTGTATGCTGAGAATGTGTGCCACATTTTTGCCTTAGAGGCTTTCTTTTTGGGTTACTACTAAGTTTCCATCATTAGAAATGTTGAGTTCATACCCCTTTTTTTACCGAATATAGAGCCTATGAAAAGTACCTTTATTATCCATAGAGAGTGTACCTACAAGAGTATTATTTCTATACCCAACAAAGGTGTGGATACCTTCTTTATCCATTGAGGTAGAGCGCAAATGCCATTCTACCGGAAGCGCTTCACCAGAAGGGATAGGTACAGACCACGAAACAACATCGGAGGTAGCGAAAAGCTTAGAAATAGATTTAGCATCTTGTTTTTCTTGTGCAAAAGATGCTGTACATAAAAAAATAGAGCAAGGATTTTTGATAATAAATTTCATTTTATGATAGAATTACTAATAGTTTTGTTCGTTCGTAAAAGTATATATAAATCTAAAAATCCCTTTCTTGATAGAAAGGGGGAGGAATAATACCTATAAAAATTATTTTTTTCACTTGTTGTAGAATTCGCAACTTTGTTAGCAGAGCTTTGCACTAAGCGTTGTTTTGTTGGCTGTCATTGTGTCTGCTATAAGTTTTGTTCAATAATTCTAAAAAGTAGTATTTTTCTTTAGAATTATAAAAGCAAGTAGCTTGCAGAAGCAAAACGAGCTAACAATCGATACCAAGCAAAAGCCTCTTTACGAATCTTCTTCGTATTTATTTTTCGCATTAGAAGTTTGTGTAGCGGCTCTACTGTCTATTAATTTTTGGCATTGTTCGTTGTATTTTTCAAGTGAGGCTAAGGCTTCCGATAGCCCTAAAGTGTCAATATGCTTCTTATTCCCTTCTTTACTGAGGGTCTTTAAGTAAAAGCACTAATGGTCTGAGACTTCTGTCTAGCAGGTAAAGACTGTATTCCTGAGAAGTTTTTACTAACTATTTGTAGGGCGTTAGCCGCTTCCTTTTGTTTCTATAACATTTCTCTTCTCATTTCTGAAAGTTGTTAGTAAAAACACTACCAATTTACCACGTTCTTTTGTCTAAATGGTTAATGTTTGTTGTTTCCTCGTTTTGTCTGTTTTTGTCTGCTGGCTTCAGTAAGGTCTTCTAGGCACTTTGCGAAGCTCGTTGAAATATAGAGGCTTGTACTCCTAGCTTCTCGGGAGTGGCTTCCTCTACCATTGTCAGCATAGATTTGATAAACTGAGCAAACTCATCATTGTTTAGCTTCTCTAAACGAATGGGATTAATGTCTAAATATTTTTTTCCATAAACTACTAATTTTTCATATTAAAGTATTTCACAGCACAAAAATAACATTATTTATTGATATAACCAAATAATTTATAGTGAAATTATTGTATTTTTACATCTATTTATCTATATACAAAAAATATAATATAAATATATTTTTATTAATAAAAAGGTAAATTATATATTTGAGCTTATATTTTTACTTAACATAAAGGTATAAGAAACATATTTTGTTCTTGTTGTTTTGTAAATAATGAAGTGTTAGTAACACCTTTTATGCTTGTACTTTTTGTTATTTGTAAGTATCGGAAACATCTTGTTGCTTGTTGTTTTTGTGTACTGAATAAGTAAGCAACACCTTTGTTCTTTTATTTTTTGTGTATATGAAAGGGGTTTATTCTATATATAGAAAATCCTTTTTAGTGTGTAAAGTATTGTTTTTATAATATTTTCATAATGTAGAAATATGTTCCGTGTAGAGGTGTTCCACTACTGAAAAACATTTTTACATTAGAAAAAAGCCTCTGAAAAATATTGTTTCCTTCTTGGTAATGGTCAGAGAAATATACTTCTAATCCCATTTCATTAAATATCCGAATAGAAATAGGGGTGTTTTCATCTGTATTCTCTACCTTTAAAGTAGTTTCTATCATTATTCTCTAATGATATTCCATTATAAACAATAACCTCTGAGGGTTTTCTCCCTTGTTATCCTGTGTTTTAGGTGGAGTAGGAGGGGTAGCGTTATTGTTAGGCTTAGTATTTTTGGTTTCCTGTATTAGGTTTTAGTATGGGTCATCTTTTGGTTTTCAATAGGCGGATTAGGTTTTACTACGGGTGGTTTTTCTTTTTATCGTAATGGTTTTGTGTATGAGATATAGTGTTGTTACACTTGTCTGAAGCTGTCCATTTATATAGATATTGGGTTGTTTTACCATTCTTTTTGCACTATCTCTTGGTTGAATGATACCGATACATTCTCATCACAGTTATCAGAGCGTTAAGTTGTACAGGAGTCGGAATCTTTTTCGTCTTCAAAAATAGTTGTATCTTTGGGTAATTCACCTATAAAAATTAGGTAGAATATCATCAACCACGTGTATAGTTTGCTCATAAGTAATGGTTTCTTTATTGTCCTGAGCTTTATAAATACGCTTAATGGTATAAGTATTCTCACACTTCCTGTCTGAAATAATATCTTCGTTAGATAAAACAGGTTTCAGACAGCCCTCCTGTGGTTTTTCACTTGTGCTGGAAGTGGTATCAACTTAGTGCAATGTACAGTTATTTCTTTCTGAGGCAGTGTACTTTCAATGAATGTAAGGGGTTTTATAGCCTCTTTTAGGGATTAATATAATTTGTGTATGTGTAGTTTTATTCCCTGCAAAGTATCTTCAGCAGTGAAAGTTCGCTCTATGGCTACATTAGGAGCATATTTCTCAGTATTAGTAACATCCTTATAAGTTATATTTGGGGTAGAGCAACCACCTGTTGTTTGTGGTAAAATAGCCTGAGGAATATTAACATTATCTTGTAGTGTGATGTCTTTGGGTAAAGTATTGAGTATAAACTGCAAAGGTTCTGCTAATCTTTTGGTCTTTTTCTACTATAAAAACCACCTTGTTTATAAGGAGATAGGCAAGATAAAGCATAAGCCAAACCATCAATAACCTCTATTTTGATTATTCCTTGTCCTTTTTGTTTCCCAAAATGTCCCTTGTAGTACCAATAGATACATTGGGCATTGTTATTTCACAGCTTCCATTGTTAGGAACATTGTCTTTTATTACGTATTTATAAGACTTACCAGAGTCGTCAGATAGGAGAATACGAACTTTGCTATCCTCCCCGAAGATATTTTTATCAACGTCCCAATGTAAAGTAAGCTTTTCACCAGCCTTGTAAGTCCCTATTTTCTATTATAATCTCCGTTATCAAAGTCTTTCATAACAAAAGGAGTACCTTGTACTATATTCAATTTGGTCTCAAAAAACGTCATATTTTACAAGGTGGTTAGGGTCTTTTGGGTTGTGGTCTGCAGCTGCCAACCAAAAAGAAAAATGAGCCAGGTCTATAAATAATTAATAATCTCAGGGGTTTCTGGTTGTATATTCAGCAGACACAAAGGTATTGCGTTCGCTTTCTACCCATTCTTCTTGGTATCGGATACAATTGTTTTCATTCCCTTTATAGGTAAGAAATCGAGCGTTACCCTCTCCATAAAAGTCTCTGTCGGCAGGGGTGAGCCATATAAGTAATACGGTCATTCTCTTGGTCTGAGGCTTCAATATAGAATTGAAAGAAAGAACTAGCAGGTATCGTGTATTCTTTTTTTAAGTTTAGCTGTTTGTATCTTAGGTGGTTTATTATTACTCTTTATCCCCGAACACAATGTTAGAATATCCTTCTACCTGTTTTCCCTCTTTGTGGGTACGTTCCTATCTGTATAATAGGCTAAACTGTTGCCTAAAACCTTACGAATAGTGTGCAGACTGGTAAGCGAGAAGAAGTCACGTGGGCTCCCATAACTCATAATGGATTGTCCGTTACCAACTTCTGTTTTTCTCTGTATAACTACCTATGCTGTTACTAAAGGTATGTTCTGCCCCAAACATATGTCCTATCTCGTGAGCTATCGTAGAAGCAACAGGACGCGCTGTAGCATTGGCTTTGGTGTGTTCTTCATATGCAGAATAAGCGGCAGCTATACCATTATATTTCTCTCTAAATACAGTAATAATAACAGCTAAATCATATTTTGCCTTGTCATAACGTTTGTTAAACTCAATGGTTCCATATGTTGTTATATGTTCTGCTTTTTTTGATAATGGAAGAGAGCCTCTTTTTCGGGTCTTGAAAAATAAGAGCATCATCATTGATTACTTCAAAGCGTATTCCTACATCATTAGTATAAAAGCTCGTTGAGGGCAGTTTCCGTATTCGACCAGAATTTTTTTAACAGCTTCGACACTATTGTTAAAGTGACTTCTAGCCCCGAAGTAACTGTAATCAACAGGTAAAAAGCAAGACGATAAATTCTAAACACACCATCAGTATGTATTATACTATTGGGATAAAAGGAGGTTATGAGGTTCAGGTTGTAGAATTTGGTCTTTTTGCAAATAGGCTTCTTGAAGAAATTTGGCTATTTTTGAAGTTGTTTCTGCTCCACAAGGGGCTTGTTTGACATTTTCTATAGTAATGAAGCCTTGGCTAGAAGTGTTGATAGTGTAAGTCTGATTATTGTAGAATATTTCACCATTTAGGCTTTTGCTTATCAAAAGTTATTATCCCTACAAATTGGTTTTTGATAATATCCTACAAATGAATTTAGACCATTTTTAGAAAAAATGAATTCAGGCGTTTCTGCCATTGAATAAGAAGATTTTTGTTAGGAAGTTGTATTTCCCATTCAGTAGAAGAATTTGTAAAATGAGAAATAACTTCCTGTGCTTTTTCTTGAGCATTTCACTGTGTAAAAACTAGCCATACAGAAAAAGTAAAAATATTTCATTTTATCAATGATTAAAATATAAAGACAAAGGTACTAAATATTTTTGTATTTAGTACCTTTTTCTAAAAATTATTTTAATCTTTCTAAATCTATTTCAGTATTTTTAACTTAGTTTGTGCATCAATAAGTTTTAGAATTAAGTTTTAATAATTTACTACGGTATTTTAATTCTTTTTCAGGAGTTATACCGCGAGAAATTTGTCTTTCTAATTCTATTTTAGCTTTATCATACTCAACTTGTGCTTTATTTACTTTTAATTTTTGTTTAGCAACAGCATCTTGAGCTTTTGTTCTCTTTTGAGCTAACTTTTGTTCTTCTTTTAGCCTTTTTCTTCTGCTTTTTGAGCTTTTTGAGCTTCTTTTAAGTTGTTTTTCTTTTCAGCTTTTGCTCTTGTTTTTAGTCTTTTTGCTCCTCTTTTTGAGCTTTTTGAGCTTCTTTAAGTTGTTTTTCTTTCAACTTTTGCTCTTGTTTAGCTAGTTTTTCAGCCTCTTTTTGTTGTTTTTCTTTTTAGTTTTAGAGCTTTTTCAGCTTCTTTTTGTTGTCTTTCTTTTTAGTTTTTGCTCTTCTTTTGCTAATTTTTGAGCTTCTTTTTTTGTTGTTTTTCAGCTAATTTCTGAGCTTCTTGTTGTCTTTTAAGTTCTTCAATTCTTCTATTTTGTTCAATTTGTTCTTGAACTTTTTGAAGATAATGAATCTGTAACTATTTGAGCATTTGCAAACTGAGTTAGAAATAATGCTCCACAAAGTAAGATAATTCTTTTCATAAAAAAATCAATAAAAATTTGATGCAAAAAGTATATTTTTTATTTTTAAAAAAACAAAATGAATTTTTTTAATATTTTTACGAAAAATATGTTTTTATGTTTTTATAAGTATTTTTATATAATTTTTGTACTTTTGTATTCTTAAAAAAATAAAAGAAATGATAATAGATACACATACTCATCTCTATGTAGAAGAATTTGATAATGATTCAGATGAAGTTATACAAAGAGCTATAGAACAAGGAGTTACAAGGTTTTTCTTCCTGCTATAGATTCTCAAACGACAGAAAGAATGTTCCTTTTACAGAAAAATATCCAGAAAAATATGTTTTTTTGATGAATGGTTTGCATCCGTGTAGTGTTAATGAAAACTATGAACAAGAACTATCTCATATAGAGAGACTTATGTTAGAAAAAGGGGGAGTTATTTTTATGCTATTGGAGAGATAGGAATTGATTTGTATTGGGATAAAACTTTTTAGAATACCAGAAAATAGCTTTTTCAAAAGACAGATTCAATTAGCTAAAAAAATATCATTTTGCCTATTGTAATTCATTGTCGTGAGGCTTTTTGATGAAATTTTTGAAATTCTATCTAAGGAAAAAGATGAGCAATTATTTGGCATTTTTCATTGTTTTTCTGGTAATGAAGAGCAGGCTCAAAAGGCTATTTCTTTTTGGTTTAAAAATTAGGAATAGGAGGGGTGGTTACTTTTAAAAATGGAAAAATAGATACTTTTTGAAAAAAATATTGATATAAAAAAATATTGTTTTAGAAACAGATTCGCCTTATTTAGCTCCTGTCCCATATAGAGGAAAACGAAATGAAAGTGCTTATATTACAAAAGTTGTAGAGAAACTTTCTGACATATATGAACGACCAGAAAAAGGAAATAATTGAAATAACTACGAATAATGCAAAAGCAAATTTTTAATATATAATGTATGAAATAACAAAAATATGTAAATTTGCACTTTTGATTTATAGAAAATAGAAATTTTGAGTGAATTTTTCAGATATACGTCCATTTGATGATTGTGAAGTATCAGATGTGTTGATACATTTAAAAAAATAACCCTACAATGCTAAAAATTATTGCAATTTGGCTTTCCTAAACTTTCAGAGGAAGAGAAGTTGCAAAAGTTATTGTCGTGCAAAAAATTCGTAATTTTTCAAGAGCGAATAATGTATCCTATTATACAGAATGCAATAGCTAAGAGTGTTACAGAATTTACTTCTGAAGGGTTTGAGAATCTCTCAAAAGGATAAAGCATATCTTTTTATATCCAATCATAGAGATATTATTTTAGATACATCATTTTAAATACCATTTTGTATGAAAAAAAGGTTTTTAAGATGACGGCATCTGCCATAGGGGATAATTTAGTGAGGAAATCTTTCTTATTAGCTTTGGCTAAACTTAATAGAAATTTCCTGATTCATAGAGGGATTATCTCCAAGGAAACATTAGAAAAAATCCAAAGTTGTTTCAAAAATTTATTGCTAGAAGTATTATTAAGAAAAAAATCGTTCAATTTGGATAGCTCAACGCGAAGGAAGAACCAAAGATGGTAATGATAGAACTCAGCAGGGAGTTATCAAAAATGCTTTCTATGAATTGTCCGAAAAGGAAATTTCTTTAATGCAATATTTTAAACAATTAAATATTGTACCAATGGCTATTTCTTATGAATTAGACCCTACAGATATTCTTAAAAATGCCCGTGCTTATAGCAGAACATTATGGTGAGCAATATATTAAATCAGAAGATGAAGATTTCTAATAATATTGTACAAGGTTTTTGTGGGACAAAAAGGACGTGTAAATGTTTGTGTAGTAAGCCTCTTTAATGATGAATTAGACCAAAATAGAACAGCAAGAAGTTCATATAAATAAACAAATACAAGCAGTTGTAGATTTAATTGATAAAAAGAATACATCAACAATATCATTTATTTCCAACAAATTATATAGCATATAGTATTTTAAATCAGACAGATAAGTATACATCTGAATTTCTCAGAAAGAGAATTTAGACAATTTGAAAAGACGAATGGAGAATAGAAGTTCTGTGAGTGAGGTTATTCGAAAAATATTTAGAAATGTATGCAAATCCTGTTCATAATAAATTGATTTTATGATAGATAAAACAAAAATATTATTAATATATACAGGAGGAACAATTGGAATGGTGAAGGATTTTTGAGACAGGGAGTATTAAAAACCTTTTCGTTTTGAGAAAAAATCAAGGAAAGACTTCCAGAACTCTCTCTTTTAGATTGTGATATAGAGACTATTTCTTTCGAAAAATCCGATTGATTCATCTGATATGTCCCCAAACTCTTTGGACAGAAATAGCTGTTATTATTCAGCAAAATTATGAAAAATACGATGGTTTTGTAGTTCTTCATGGTAGTGATACAATGAGTTATTCAGCTTCTGCCCTGAGTTTTATGCTTGAAAATCTATCAAAACCTGTTATTTTTACTGGTTCTCAACTTCCAATAGGAGATTTGCGTACAGATGCTCGTGAAAATTTGATAACATCTATTCATTTATGCAAGTTTAAAAAGAAAATAACATTTCTGTTATACAAGAAGTTGGATTGTATTTTGAATATAAATTGTATAGAGGTAATCGTACAACTAAAATTAATTCTGAAAATTTTTGAAGCTTTTTGTTTCTGCAAATTATCCTTTCCTTGCTCAAAGTGGTGTACATTTGAAAGTTCATAAAGAATATTTGTTAAAGGAATAAAGAAAATCAAAAAGTTAAATATTTTTACAGATTTTTGATACAAATGTTGCCATTATAAAAATATTTCCCAGGTATTACGGCTACTATTTTAGAAGGGATGTTAGCAATTCCTCACTTAAAAGGGTGTAGTTATAGAAACTTATGGTTCGGAAATGCTCCAACAGCAAAATGGTTCTTAGAAACACTTGAAAAAGCAGTTAAAAAGGTTTAATAATTGTTAATGTCACTCAGTGTATAGGTGGAGCTGTTATTCCTAATAAATATGAAACAGGAACTTATTTAGAAAAAAATAGGAGTGATTAATGGTAAAAATCTTACAACAGAAGCAGCGATTACAAAAATTAATGTTTTTATTAGGAAAGAATAAAAATGTTAATGATTTGAAAATCAGTTATGAAAAAGAGCCTTCGTGGCGAAAATGATTAAAAACTACATTGTAATATCAAAAATTGTAATTTAGCATCTTGTAAAGATAATAGAGAGGTGTCGAGTGGTTGAAGGAGCACGCCTGGAAAGGTGTGTATACGTCAAAAAGCGTATCGAGGGTTCAGATCCCTTCCTCTCTGCTATAAACTAAGAAATTATTAAATTAAAGTCTATTATTAAATTAAATTTTTATGAGAAAAATGTATTCTAAATTAGGAATTTTTAGCAATATTCTTATGAATGTTTGTAGTAGCAAAACTGCACAAGTAGCAGCAGCTGCAGAAGAAGAAAAAAATCTTTCAGCCAAGTTTTTAAAAGATCGTTTCATTGAAGGTGGTCCTACATATATGGCACCAATTCTTTTATGTTTGATTATTGGTTTAGCAGTAGCTATTGAAAAGAATTATTTATTTAACAATGGCTACAACAAATACTAAAAATTATTAGAAAAAAAGTAGAAGATGCTCTTAAAAATGGAGGTCCAGAAGCAGCAAAAGAAGTATGTCGTAACGTACCTGGTCCTGTAGCTTCTATATTCTATCAAGGTCTTGAAAGAATAGATGATGGAGTTGATATGGTAGAAAAAAATCAGTAGTTGCTTATGGAGGAGTTCAAATGGGACAATTAGAAAAAATATTTCTTGGATTTCTTTATTTATCGCTATCGCTCCGATGTTAGGATTTATGGGTACGGTAATTGGTATGATTCAAGCATTTGACAAAAATTAGCCAAGCTGGTGGTCTAGACGCTTCTTTGATTGCAGGAGATATCCAAGTAGCCTTGCTTACAACTGTATTTGGTCTAATCGTTGCGATGATTCTTCAAGTATTCTACAACTATATTATTGCAAAGTTGATAGCGTAGTTAATGATATGGAAGATGCTTCTATCTCTTTAGTAGATATCGTTTCTTCTTACAAAAATAATTTTACAAATTTAAACAATATTATATTATGTATAAATTATCAAAAATAGTATCCATCATTTTTGGTGTTTTAGGAGTTTTTGCTTTGTATTTGGGTAATGAATACCTCAAAAGATATTGAAGCAAATGGAGCCAATTTTGCTATGAATGCTATGTTTAATGTTAATTATATTCTACTTTTTAATATCTCTTATAATAGTTATATTTGCAGTAGTTGTTAGTATGTTGGCTTCTCCTAAATCATTAAAAATCATTATTTTTGTAGGAGCTTTTTGCTTTAATAGGAATTATATCTTATCCTCTATCTAAATTATTTTTTTGATACAGAAAAACTTATCAAGTAGTAGAAGGAGGTAAACAAGTGTTCTTACATTATGATTGGGTAAGTGCTGGTATTATGGCAACATATTTATTATTAATAGTTTCTTTAGTAGTAGTAATAGGTGCCGTAGTAAAAATTCATTAACAAAATAAAAATATGGCAAGAAGATCAGCTCCCGAGGTAAATGCGGGGTCAATGGCGGATATTGCATTCTTGTTGTTGATATTTTTCTTGGTAACAACAACTATTGAAACAAATGCTGGTATTCCGTAAAACTGCCTCCTAAACAACCTGCAGACCAGCCTGCACCACCACCAGTTAATGAGCGTAACTTGTTTGTGGTTATGGTTAATAAGAATAATCAATTATTAGTTCGTGATAATTTGATGAATATCAAAAGACCTAAGAAAAAGCTGCTGTTGAGTTTTTAGATAATGGTGGTGGCGTAGGTGATGAGAATTGTGATTACTGTAAAGGTAAAAAGACGCAAAAATCATCTGATAATCCAAATAAAGCGATAATTTCATTACAGAATGACCGTGAAACATCTTATGATACATACATAGTTGTTCAAAATGAATTAATTGCAGCTTATAACGAATTACGTGAGCGAGAAAAAAGATTGTATCCTAATGAGGTACCATATATAGAGATGGACGCAGAATATAACGCTGCTAAAAGACACCACAATCTCGTAAAGATGAATTGGAACCAAAAATTGAAAAATTACAAGATTTATTCCCTCGTAAATTGGTTGAGGGCTAGTACAAGAAAAAGATTAAAAACAAAAGAAAATGGCAAAGTTTACAAAAGAAACAAAGTGGAGAACTTCCTCCAATTTCAACAGCGTCCTTGCCCGATATCATATTTTATGCTTCTATTCTTTTTATGACGGTAACTCAATCAAAAGATAGTGAGCTGATGGTTGTAAATAATGTTCCTACTGCTAACCAAGTACAAAAATTGGATAAAAAAGATCCTGTTGTATATGTTTATGCTGGAGAGACCATTAGTACAATATCAGAATAAATATGGTAAAAATGCAAGAATTCAAATAAATGATGCTTTCATTGATGTAAAAGAAGTAGCTCCTTCCATAGCTAAATATAGAGATGGGCTTCGTGAAGGGCTTCGTGATATGTTTATTACCGCTTTACGTGTAGATAAAAAAATACAAAAATGGGTATCGTAGGTGATGTTAAAGAAGAGCTTAGAGAAATTAATGCTTTAAAAACTCACATACATAACCAGAGAAGGGCAAGCAACAATTTTGAATAAATAATTAATATTTATACAATAAAAAAGAGTCTCATTGAGGCTCTTTTTAATAAAAATAAGGTATATATATTTGTATTTTTGCCTCTTAAAAACTAATGAGAATGAAAGCTATAAAAATTTTAATTTTATTTTTACTCTAACAAGTTGTTCATTTTTCAGAATAAAGAAAAATAAACTCAGAGGGTATGTCCTATAATGATGATTTTCTTCCAAATGAAGTTGAAGTAGAGGTTGAAAAATCTTTATGTAATAGATAGAAATGGAGGTTTTTCTAAGAGATATCTCTAATGAATATTCTCCTATAATAGATACTTTGAGTTTTTGGAATGCCTTTGGAAATATCTGCAGAATCTGAGAATTTCTATAAAATTAAGGATATTCAAAAATATATATTCAAAAACAAGTAGGAAAACATTCAAGAAATAAAAACTTATTCCTTCAGAACTTAATATGGTTAAATATATATCATATGGTATTAAGAAAGAAGACTCTGATGAGGAAAAATTATGAATATTTTTGAAAAAGAAGTGCATTTAGAAAAATTTATTACATTAACATTAATTAATGAAGAAGAATATTTAAAGGAGAAAATAATAGAACTGGTTTTATCACTTATGATTCTTTAAATATTAAGAAAAAGATGGAGTTATCGTTCTTCCGTGTGAAGAATCTATGGTTGTTTATAAGGATACCGAAGAAGATAATGAAGAGGAAGAATACGAATATTATACATATGTTGGACAAATTGAGAGTATAAATAAGTATATCCTTTCAGGAAGTTATTATGAAGCGTGGGATGCTGTTTTAGTAGATAAAAACAGGAATTTCAGAAAAATACTAGATATTCCTTATCTTTTTACCTGATAAAAACATATGTTTTTGTATAACCCCTTCTCTTTATGAAGAATCTACGGATTTTTCTTTATATAGTATAAATGAAGCTAATAAAATAGAAAAATATTTGAAACTACTTTTACTAAATGGCAATGTTATGATGTGGAAAAATATGAAAGATACAATATTTGTTAGCAAAAATGGATATTTATACGTTCCAGTTATTCATAGTAGCTTTTTTGGGAAGATATTGATAAAAAAACAATGTCAATATTTAAAAATAGGATTGAAAAATAAAAACGGATTAATTATAATCCGTTTTTATTTGTAAATTCTGATTATTCAACAATTAAACTGCCTTTCATCATAGCGTAATGTCCGGGAAGCTACAGATATATTCATAAGTTCCGGCTTCTGTAGGAGCATCAAAAAGAAACACTTGTGGTCTCTCCGCCACCTATAAGGTCTGTATATGCAATGATATCTTTACTTCCTTTTGGTATATATTGGTTATCAGCAGCTTCCATTGCTTTTTCAGCAAATGTAGGAAGGTCAACACCTTTTTTTCAAAAGAACAAAATTATGCCCCATTGCAGTTTTAGGTAAAGAACCAGAGTGATGAAGAGTTACATTTACTCGTTGTCCTGGTTTTTACACGAATTTCTTTAACATCAAAGGTCATTTTGGTCTGTACCATTGATAGTTACGTTAATTTCATCTGTTTTACTGCTAGAGTCTTGGTTGAGGACAGGAGCTTCTGTTTTAACTTCTGTTTGTGGTGTTTCTTCTTTTTTTAGAATTATTTCACGCTACCATTAAAGAAATGGTTGCTAATATGTCTTTTTTCATTATAACTACTTTTTTAATTAATGAGGCAAAGGTATAAAAATTTTTTTAATTCAAACAAAAATTATTTAGAATATATTTAAATAAAAACAGGAAAAATTAATATTAACTTTTACCTAAAAAGAATTATTTTTGAAAAATATAAGAAAAATAAATGGATAAATTAATTTTTATATTATATTTGCAGAAAAAAATTTTATATGAAAAGGAATTATATTAGCAGGGGGATCTGGAACAAGACTTTATCCTTTAACAAAAAGGAGTATCAAAACAATTATTACCAATTTATGATAAACCGATGATATATTATCCTTTATCTGTTTTTGATGCTTTCAAATATTCAAGATATTCTTATTATTACAACTCCAGAAGATGCAGCAGGTTTTAAAAAGGCTTTTTAGGAGACGGAAGTAATTTTTAGGCGTACGAATTAGTTATGCAGAACAACCTTCACCAGATGGTTTGGCTCAGGCGTTCTTAATAGGAGAAGATTTTTATAGGAGAAGATGATATATGTTTGGTTTTTGGGAGATAATATTTTTTTACGGACAGCATTTTTTTCTCAAATGCTTCATCAAGCAGTTGAAAATATAGAAAAAGATAAAAAAAGCTACTATATTTGGTTATTATGTAAAAAGACCCAGAACGTTATGGTGTGGCAGAATTTGATGAAAAAGGAAATGTAATAAGTTTAGAAGAAAAAAACCCAAAAAAACCTAAGTCTAATTATGCAGTAGTAGGATTGTATTTTTTTATCCTAATAAGGTAATTGATATCGCTAAGAAAAATAAAACCATCAGAACGAGGGCGAATTGGAAATAACATCTGTAAATCAAGAATTTTTGAAATCTAATAATCTTAAAGTTCAACTTTTTAGGCAGAGGTTTTGCTTGGTTAGATACTGGGACGCATGATTCTCTTACTGAAGCTTCAAACTTTGTTGAAACCTTAGAAAAAAACGTCAAGGTTTGAAAATTTCTTGTTTAGAAGAAATAGCTTCAAAAAAGGTTGGATAACAAAAGAAAAGCTTATAAAGTAGCCCAACCTCTTTCTAAGAATGCTTATGGGCAATATTTATTAGATTTAAGTATTTAAAATTATTAATAAAAAAATGAATATTATAAAAACAGATATTGAAGGTGTTATAATAATTGAGCCTAAAAATATTTTCTGATGATAGAGGTTATTTCTTTGAATCTTTTTCTCAGCAAAGATTTATAGAAAAATGTTTGTGAGACTACTTTTTGTTCAAGATAATGAATCTAAATCAACTTATGGAGTCTTACGAGGTTTGCATTATCAAAAGCCACCTTTTGCACAATCCAAATTAGTTCGAGTAGTCAGTGGAAGAGTGTTGGATGTGGCTGTGGATATCCGTAAAGGTTCACCTACTTTTTGGTAAATATGTATCTGTGGAGCTTTCAGAAGATAATAAAAGGCAATTTTTATTCCACGAGGATTTGCCCACGGTTTTGTAGTCCTTAGCCAAACTGCTATTTTTCAATATAAATGTGACAATTATTATGCTCCACAGAGTGAAGGTAGTTTATTATGGAATGATAAAACTGTAAATATTGATTGGCAAATACCTCAAACAGATATTATTCTTTCAGAAAAAGATAAAAATAAGCCCAGTTTTTTTCAGAAGCTTGGTTTTTTTGATTATAATTTGAAATTGTACTAAATAATTATTATATATATGATATCCTTATTACAGGTGCAAGCGGACAACTTGCAATGGAAATTAAACAAGAATTAAATGGTTCTGTTTCAAATAATTATATCTTTAAAGAAAAAACAGAATTAGATGTTACTAATATAGAAAAATTAGATTCTTTCTTTGAAAAAGAATGAAATTCATTTGGTTGTAAATTGTGCTGCCTATACCAATGTAAATGGTTCGGAAATAGACAAAAGAATCAGCAAATTTAATTAATCATTTAGCAGTTAAAAAAATATAGCTGAAGTATGTACAAAAACATAAGGCTGCTTGCATTCATCTTTCCACAGATTATGTTTTTCAGGAGAAAAATACTCCTTATAAAGAGACTGACCCTACTTCACCACTTGGCGCATATGGGACAAACTAAATTATTAGGAGAGGCGCTTTACAACATTCTGATATTGATTTTATAATTCTAAGAACTTCTTGGCTTTATTCTGCCTTTTGGAAATAATTTTTGTTAAAAATATTTTAAGAATAAGTAAAGAGAAAAAGAATTAAAAGTAGTTTTTCGATCAAGTAGGAACTCCTACTTATGCAAAAGATTTGACGAGATTTATTATATATGTTATTGAAAAATGAATTGTATATAGGAAAACAAGATGTTTATCATTTCTCTAATGAAGGTGTATGTTCTTGGTATGATTTTGCTATAGAAATCTTAAAAATTATCAGGAAGTTCTTGTAAAGTAATTCCTTGTTTAAGTTATGAGTTTCCTACGCCAGCAGCTCGACCAGCATATTCTGTTTTTAGATAAATCAAAATTGAAAGCAGATTTTAATTATACAATTCCTTATTGGAAAGATTCTTTAGAATTTTTTTAATGAAAAATTATCATATATAGTAAATTGTTATTTCAATGAAAAAAATATTTTAATAACAGGAGGAGCAGGCTTTATAGGTGCAAATTTTTGTAGAGTATTTCGTACAAAAATATCCTGATTATCATATTGTTAATTTAGATAAATTAACTTATGCTGGAGATTTGAAAAAAATCTTTCTGAAGTACAAAAATCTCTGAATTATACTTTTTATCAAGGTGATATTTGTGATAGAAAATTAATAGAAAAATTTATTTAAAAAAATATGATTTTCAGGGGGTTATACATTTTGCAGCAGAATCTCACGTAGATAATTCTATTTCGAATCCTGATGCTTTCATCACTACTAATATTCATGGAACCTTTACTTTGCTTGATGTTGCACGTCATCATTGGCTTGATGCGCCTTTTTCTGTAAAGAAAAATTATGAAAAATGCCCGTTTTTCATCATATTTCAACAGATGAGGTTTACGGAACTCTTGGAGATACGGGGCTTTTACAGAGAGTACTCCATATGCTCTAATTCTCCTTATAGTGCTTCCAAAGCTTCTTCAGATATGATTGTCCGTGCATATTTTTCATACATATGGAATGAATGTTACCACTTCTAATTGTTCTAATAATTATGGACCCTAAACAACATAATGAAAAAAATTAATACCAACAATTATTCGTAAGGCTTTTAACAGGTCAAAAATATTCCAATTTATGGTGATGGAAAAAATGTTCGTGATTGGCTTTTCGTTCTTGACCATTGTACAGGTATAGATTTTGTTTTCCATAAAGGAAAAAGCAGGAGAAACCTATAACATTGGAGGAAGAAATGAGAAAAAAATAATATTTTTTTATAGCCAATTATATTTGTGAAATTTTTAGATAATAAAAAGCCTTTACCAGAAGGTAAATCTTATAAAAGAGCTTATTACTTTTGTTCAAGATAGAGCAGGGCATGATCGTCGTTATGCTATTGATGCTACTAAAATAGAAGAAGAATTGGGCTGGAAAGCTGCTGAAAATTTTGAAACAGGAATTATTAAAAACAATCGATTGGTATTTGGATAAATTTTAGAAATTACTAAGTTTATTCAACTATATCATAGTTAAGAAAATTAATATTAAAGGTATTCTTGTTTTCTATTTTTAATAAAATAAGAGTAAGAATCTATAAAAATAGAAGAAATTATATATTTATTAACAAATATAATTTTTGAAAAATAATAATTAATATAATCTTTTTTTAACATTTGGATGTGTTTTTATAAGACTTATAAAAAAGATTGATAGGTAGCGAGTTATGAAATAAAAAATAATTAAAAATATTTTATATTCATAAAACAAAAAGTTTTTATAGTTTTATCAAAAAAGTAGTAACTAGCCTAACAAAAATTATATATTATGGGTAGTACAAAGTCTAATCTCATTATTGAGAAAACTACTAAAAAAGTAAAAATTGATTCAGTAGATTTTTCAAAATTATCCTTTTGGTCAAGTTTTTCAGACCATATGTATATTTGTGACTATAAAGATGGTCAGTGGCAAACTCCAAAAATTGTACCCTATGGTCCTTTTTCAGTTAGATCCTTCAACGAGTGTTTTCCATTATGGACAAGCCGTTTTTGAAGGAATGAAAAGCTACAAAAGATGACAATGGAGGAATTCATTTATTTCGCCCACAAGAGAACTATGCTCGTATAAATAAATCTTGTGAGCGTTTGGCTATGCCCCATTTCCCAGAAGAATGGTTTGATGAAGGGTTAAAGAATTATTAAAAATAGATAAAGATTGGATAAAGCCAGGTTTTGGTAATGCTTTATATCTTCGTCCATTTATGATAGCTACTTCTGCAGGTGTAATCGCTTCTCCTTCAAAAAGAGTATCGTTTTGCTATAATAACTTCTCCTGTTCAGTCATATTATTCAGGTGAAGTGAAAGTAAAAATAGCAGATTATTATAGCCGAGCTGCTAATGGAGGTTTTGGTTTTGCTAAAGCGGCAGGTAATTATGCAGGTCAGTTTTTACCAACAGCATTAGCTCAAGGTGAAGGTTATCAACAAGTTATTTGGACAGATGATACAGCTCACGAAAAATTAGAAGAGTGCGGAACAATGAACGTAATGTTCAGAATTAATGATACTTTAATCACATCTCCTGTAAGTGAACGTATTTTTAGATGGAGTAACTAGAAAAAAAGTGTTGTGCAGTTGCTGAAAAATTAGGAATAAAAGTAGAGGTTCGTCCAATTACAGTTAAAGAACTTATTGAAGCTGCTGAAAATGGTTCTCTTAAAAGAAATTTTTGGTTGTGGAACAGCAGCAGTAATCAGTCCTGTATCTGCTTTTTAGTTATAAAGGAAAAAGAATATAACTTCAATCGTCCAGAAGATGCATATGCATCAAAAATTAAAGAGTTTATTCTTAATATTCAATATAATAAAAAGTGAAGATCCTTTCCATTGGAGAGTAACACTTTAATAAAATTTAATAAAAATAAAAAACAGAGTGAATCTTTTAAATTCACTCTGTTTTTTTATTTAAAAAGTGATTCCAAATAAAATTCCATCTTCTTTAAAACCTGATTGATAAGCTCTAATATAATCTACACGAAGAAAACGAAAATTACCCCAACCTATATTCTCTAATCCTATACTGAATTCTTGATAAGGACGAAGGTTTTCTCTATGTAATTGATGAAAACCTACCACAAAATTCCATTGTAAAGTATTGAATAAAGGGATTTTATTGGAAATAAAAACCTTTAAAATGGTGATTATAATGAATTTCTGCAAAATTTCTATTCGTAGAATAAGCATAATAAGGTAATAAACCAAAAAGAATTATTTTCTTTATTAAGTGAAAAATGAGTTTGATTTCCGTTAAAATGCTTATAATCAATAAAACTAATATCTTTTGCATTAAAAAATAAACCTCCTTTTTATATAAAAATCAGAATATCCTTTATTATCGAATTCTGGATTGTAAGTTATTAATCCTGAGATAGTTTGGTGCTGATAACTTTTTTTACTAGAACTAAAAAAATATTAGTTAAATGTAAATAAAAAGAAGGGTAACGACTATCTTGTTCAATTATTTTTATCGGGATAAGATTTATATTTTTGTTTAATATTAAAAATTGTTAAAAGAGATAGTTTAGTAATATAATGATTTTCAAAGTTATCCGTATAATTATTTGGTAATAAAGGATTATTAGAAGTATAAATTTTATCTTTTTAAGAAAGCATATTCCGTAGTGTTCCATAATGGTTTTCGATAATTGAATGTAAGATTTCCAACTAAACGAATACCATTAACAAGTTCTTGTCCGTAGCTAACATTCACAAATTCAGAATTATATATTTTCATATAATTGTCTTTAAAGAATAAAGAACTTAAGCTATTTATTAATTCAGAAATAGGTTCAGCAGCATTGAATTGTTCTATTTTGCTTCCTCCTGAAATATTTAGAAAAGAATAGTCAATAGTGTTAAATAAATGATAATAATTTCCTGAAACTCTCATTCTATTTTCAGGGAAAACTATATTCAAAAATTTGTTTCAATTTGTGTTAATGCATCAGTATACTTTTTGAAATTAAATCCAGAATTCATATTCCAACCTTGTACGCTATTGAAATTAATTGAAGTCAAATTTGAAAGTCCATCGTATGAAAAGTTAAATTTTTTTAGTAGAATTTTGGTAAGAATACCCCCATTATAATGTCTGATATTGAAAATTTATTATTCTTTTTATCTATCGAGTCTAAATATTTAACAGAAGTTAAGATTTTTTTCTATACTATCTTTTTATGGTAGTTATTAACTTCTTCTTCTGTAAGAGGTATTTTTCTAAAATTATTCCAGTAAATGCTATCTTTTTTTATTGGCATTTTTATCAAAAATTATTTTTCAGCGTTAAATATATTTTTATTAAAAATCATTTGTAAAAAAATATAGTTATTGTATACATAAGAATAATTTCCTTCTATCTTTACACCCTAAAAAAATTAGCTTTCAATAAGATAGTTTGCAGATTTTTATTCCAAAAATTATCAGAATAATTAAAATTTTGAATTATTTTTAACTCGTTTATAAAAAGGCTGTTGCGCTCTATACCCTCTGAGTAACAGGTCTATACCATATATAGCCCACGAATTTTCCACGATATAAATATATCCTTCAAAAAAACAGGAAGTTTATCTTGCTTAGGAATGACTTTAATTTTTGTTAATTAGGTGTTTATAATTATCATAAAATGAACTTTCCAATTCATATTTATAAAAAAGAAAATGCATTATCAGCAATTGGAGAAATGATTTTTGTTTCAAAAATTTAAGAAATTATTATAAAAATCAAAAATTACCTTCTGTAGCTGTGTTTAAACTAAAAACTATTGTTTTTCCAGCTACTTTAGAAGCTATAATGTGTTCTTTTATTTGATTTGGATACAAAAAATTTAACTTTTGAAATCGTTTCAGACTGATATACAATACCTTTTTCCTGTAGAGTCAAGAACTTTTTCAGTGTCTTCTATTGTCATACCAAATATTTTTAGGAACATTAGAAACTTTTAACATTCCCTTAGAATAAAAATCAGCTTCCCAAGCATTACTTTTTATAATTTTTAACTTTATCAGCAATAGCTTTTACGTATAATTTCATTTTGCGGGATTGTCTGTGTTAGTAAGAACAACTTCGTTTAAAAACTAAATTTTCTTCAAAAAGTTGAATATTTAATTCTAATGGGAAATTGGGGTTGTCAATCGTTTTTAAATATTGTTTTATATCCTAATGACTGAAAAATGATGGTTATATTATTTTCTTTTAAATTAAGAAAATATTCACCACTTTCATTGGAAGTAGTTCCAATTTTACCATTTTCTAAGTAAATATTAACGAAAGGTAAAGGTTTTCCGTTTTGGTCAGTAACTTTTCCTTTGATTTGAGAAAAAAAGTTAATGTGTTGAAAAACAATAGAATAAATAAAAAAATAAAGATTTCATTATATAAGTTTAAATATTTAAGCCAAAAATAATAGTAAATATTAGCATAATAAAATAATGAAAAATAATTGAAGTTATATCATTTGTGTTATCAAAAGATGAAAAATCTTATTTTCTATACCTTATTATATTATAAAAAAATAGTAACTTTGCCTCCGAAAAACTGAAAACAAATATCACTATAATAATTAAAATAAATAGTGATATTCTTATTAAAAATCGATAAAATAATGAGTTGTGATAGTTGCTCTTCACATATAAAATGATAAACAAAGTTGCGGAAAAAAACTCAGATTTGTGGTATAAGTTCGTGTGAAACCATAAACTATCTGTGTTTGATTGGCTTTCTAATATTCCTTTACCAACAAATATGAAAAAGTTTGATTGTGTGGAAGTTAGGTTTAAGAATAGCCGTAAAGAATTTTTAGAAATGCAGAAAAATTTGCCTTTACAAATAGGTGATATTGTGGCTACTGAGGCAGCCTCAGGGGCATGATATAGGTGTAGTATCTCTTACAGGAGAGTTAGTTAGGGTACAGATGACTAAGAAAAAAAGCTAACCCTAATGATGAGAAATTACCCAAAATTTATAGAAAGGCTAACCAAAAAGATATTGATATCTGGCAAGAATTTAGAGAAAAAGAAATTCCTGTTCAGAAAAAAGTCAAGAGAGTTAGCAATAGCTTTTAGGGACTTGAAATGAAAAATATCGGATGTTGAGTATCAAGGAGATGGCTCAAAAAGCAACCTTTTATTATACGGCAGAAGGTAGAGTTGATTTTCGGCAATTAATTAAAGATATGGCACGAGAATTTTCTACACGTATAGAAATGAGGCAGATAGGGTTTCCGACAAGAGGCTGCTCGTTTAGGAGGGATAGGCTCTTGTGGGCGTGAGTTGTGTTGCTCTACTTGGCTTACTGATTTTTCGTTCAGTAACTACTGCTGCTGCAGCGTTATCAACAGCTTTCTTTGAATCCTCAAAAAGCTTGCAGGTCAGTGTGGTAAGCTGAAATGTTGTTTGAATTTTGAATTAGACACCTATTTAGACGCCTTACAAGATTTTCCGCGTACAGATACTAAATTACAAACAGAAAAAGGCATAGCTTCTTGTCAAAAAGTAGATATTTTCAAGCGATTAATGTGGTTTACTTATGAAAATGATTCCATTAATTGGCATAAATTAACAGTTGAGCAAGTTAAAGAAATACTAGAATTAAATGCTAAAAATGAACTTATTCCAAGTTTGGAAGAATATTCAGTTGAGTTACAGCCCACAAAAAGCTGTTAGTTTTGAAGTAGCTCAAGAGAGTATAACTCGTTTTGATGAAGTAAAAACCTCGTAGAAAACAAAAAAAGCAAAACTAATTCTTCTGAAAAATAAAACAGAAAAATAAAAAGGAAATAGAAAAATAATGAACAAGAATCTTCAATATCAAGTTCTAATCAGAAAGAAAACCGAAATAAAGAATCTAAAAAATCAAGTAAAAAAACCGAAAAAGAAAGAAGAAAAAGAGAAGAAAAAGAGAAGAAAAATATACCACAAGAACAAAATACACAACCAAAACAAAGAGAAAACCAAAATTCAAGAATCAGAATAAAAATTTCAATAAAAAGGAAATCCTAAAACTGAGAAAGAATGAAGAAATTAATTATTTTTGTAGTATTTTATTCTCTTCTTGCCATTCTGATGTTAAATATAGTGAATATATTTCTATGCTTGGAGGGTGGGAAGAAGGTAAGCCAGCTACTTTTTCAATATCAAACAGAAGATACTATTTCGAAGTATAATTTGTATATAATATTGCGTAATGATAATTCATATCCTTATAGTAATATTTTTAATAACAAAAATGGAAACGCCAGATAACCAAGTGGTTGTAGATACTTTGGAATATGAAATGGCTAAACCTAATGGAGAATGGTTGAGCGATGGTGTTTCTGTTAAAGAAAAGTAAATTATGGTATAAAAGAAAATGTTTCTTTTCCTAAAAAAAGGGAATTATTCTTTTCTCAACAGAACAGGCAGACCGGACTTTTGAGGGGCAGAACTATGGCGTCAAAAACCTAGAAGGAATAACAGAGGTAGGTTTAAGTATTGAGAAAAATAAGTAAAAAAATAAAAATTAAAGCCACAGAGAATATTATTCATTTCCTGTGGCTTTTTTTGTTTTTAAATAAGTTCTTTTATTTCATTAATAAATCTTAGTGCAAGATTGTCTGCTTCATTTTTGGCTTTTTGCTTCGGTATAAATACGAATAATGGGCTCAGTATTAGATTTTCTTAAATGTACCCAACAATCTGCAAAAATCTATTTTTAATCCATCAATGGTTGAAATTTGCTCATTCGTATATTTTTTTCCATTTTTTTGAGAATTTCTTCAGGATTGATGGCTTCTGTTAGCTGAATTTTTATTTTTTTACTCATAAAATAAGCGGGGTAACTATCTCTGAGTTGTTTTTACAGTACAATTTTTCTCAGCTAAAAGAGAAAGGAAAAAGCATAATTCCTACAAGAGCATCGCGTCCGTAATGAAGTTCAGGGTAAATAATTCCGCCATTACCCTCGCCTCCAATAATGGCATTAGTTCGCTTCATTTCTGTAACAACATTTACTTCTCCTACAGCAGCGGCATAATATCCTACATTATGTTTTTCAGCAATATCTCGTAATGCTCGAGAAGAAGATAAATTAGATACTACATTTCCTTTATGTAGAATATAGTCTGCACAAGCTACTAAAGTATATTCTTCGCCAAACATTTCACCATTTTCACAAATAAAAAGCCAATCTATCAACATCTGGGTCTATAACAATACCAAAATCAGCTTTTTCTTCCACTACTTTTTACAAATATCAGAAAGATGTTCTTTTTAAAGGTTCAGGATTATGAGGGAAATTACCATTAGGCTCACAATAAAGTTTTATAACTTCTACACCTAATTCTTTTTAGAAGATTAGGAATGATGATGCCTCCTGTAGAATTAACACCATCTACCACTACTCGAAATTTTTCTATTTTTGATAGCTTCTGTATTGACTAAAGGGAGTTGAGTTACTTCATCTATATGAATGTCCATATACGCATCATTAATGAAAATTTCACCCAAAATTATCAACAGAAGCAAAGTTAAAAATCATTTTCTTGAGCTATTTTTAAAAACAGAAGCTCCATCTTCTGCATCAATGAATTCTCCTTTGTTATTGAGAAGTTTTAGAGCGTTCCATTCTTTGGGGTTATGGCTTGCTGTTAGTATAATTCCGCCATCAGCTTGTTCCATTGGTACAGCTATTTCTACCGTAGGGGTGGTACTTAGCCCTATATTTACAACGTCAATACCCAAACCTATAAAGAGTATATTGTACAAGGTTTTTGAATCATTTCTCCGGAGATACGAGCATCTCTCCCGATAACAACTTTAATTTTTCTTTATTTTGGTGTTGCTTAAGCCAAGTACCATAGGCAGCGGCAAATGTTACGGCATCAATGGGGGTTAAATTTTTCTTGCACTTTTCCACCAATTGTACCACGAATACCTGATATGGATTTGATTAATGACATAATTTTTCTATTATTTAATAATTAAAAACTAATACAAAGTTAATTTTTTTCATATGAAATATATTTTTTTCTCAATAAAAAAATAAAATTATAAATTTAAAACATCTATATTTTTTTACTTTTGTATTACTATTTTTTTACTAACTTTTAGTCAATATTTGTATAACAAAAATCAAATCGTTATATTCTTACTTAAAACTAAAAAAATTATGATTTTAGAAATGAAAGTGCCCTCTCCTGGAGAGTCTATCACAGAAGTAGAAATAGCCACTTGGCTTGTAAAAGATGGTGATTATGTAAAAAGACCAAGCCATTGCCGAGGTAGATTCGGACAAAGCCACTCTTGAACTTCCTGCTGAGGCAAGTGGTATAATAACTCTAAAAAGCCAGTGAAGGAGATAGCGTTGCTGTAGGGCAAGTTGTATGTCTTATAGATACTTCCGCAGAACAACCACAAGTTTCCACTAAAACTAACCCTACTGAACAACCAAAACAAGAAGCGAAACCCACACCACAAGCTAAAGTAGAAGTTAAGCTCAGTAGAAGTAGCCCCTGTGACAACTACTTATGCAAGTGGAGAAGCAAGCCCAGCTGCTAAAAAGATTTTAGCTGAAAAAAACAAATCCCTGCTAAAGATATAAAAAGGTACAGGTAAAGGCGGGCGTATTACAAAAGAAGATGCTTTTAAATGCTCAACCGGTAAGACATAGTATGGGTACACCTACCGGAGGTAAAAAGAATAGAAAAAGGACAAAACTTTCTATGCTTCGTCGTAAAGTGGCAGAGCGTTTAGTTTCTGTTAAAAATGAAACTGCAATGCTTACTACATTTAACGAAGTAGATATGTCTGCTATTTATGAAATTCGTAATGAATATAAGGATATTTTTAAGGAACGACACAATGTAGCCTTAGGCTTTATGTCTTTCTTTACTTTGGCCGTTGTTAGAGCTTTAAAAAAATGTTCCCAGATGTGAATTCAATGATTGATGATAAAGAGAAAATAACTTACGAATATTGTGATATTTCTATTGCCGTTTCAGGACCAAAAAGGTTTGATGGTTCCTGTTATTCGCAATGCGGAAAAATCTTTCTTTCAGAGGAGTAGAAGCCGAAGTGAAAAAGATTGGCTATTCGAGCTCGTGAAGGTCAAATTACTGTAGATGAAATGACAGGCGGAACATTTACTATTACTAATGGAGGGTTTTTGGTAGTATGCTTTCCACTCCTATTATTAATCCGCCTCAATCTGCTATTTTAGGAATGCATAACGTTGTAGAACGTCCTATTGTTCGTGACGGACAAATCGTTATTGCACCAGTTATGTACATAGCCCTTTCTTATGATCATAGAATTATTGATGGGCGTGAGTCTGTTGGATTTTTAGTAGAAGTGAAAAAAAGCTCTTGAAAAATCCTATAGAATTATTAATGGATAATGATATAAAATCAGCTTTTAGAATTATAATATTATTATTTTTTAAGAAAAGAACTTTTGCTGAAAATTTATTTGGTAAAGTTCTTTTTATAATATTTAAAAATTTGTTAATTTTTTAGAATGAATACATTAGAAAACGGAATTTATGCCAAATTCCATACTAAAAAGGGAAATATTTTAGTAAAAGCTAACTTATAAAGAAACTCCTGCTACAGTAGGGAATTTTTGTAGCCTTGGCAGAAGGAAAAATGAAAAATTCAGCAAAAGAAGAAGGAATTCCTTTTTATGATGGATTAAAAATTTCATAGAGTAATTGATAATTTTATGATTCAAGGAGGGTGCCCATTAGGTACAGGAACAGGTTCTCCTGGATATCGTTTTGATGATGAGTTTCATCCTAATTTGAAACACGATAAAGCAGGGGTACTTTCTATGGCAAATGCTGGGCCAGGTACAAATGGAAGTCAGTTTTTATTACTCATAATGCTACTCCTTGGCTTGATGGAAAACATACTGTTTTTGGTCAAGTAGTTGAAGGACAAAAATGTTGTGAATTCTATTTCACAAGGCGATGTTATAGAAACTCTCGAAATAATCAGAGTAGGAAATGAAGCAGAAAAATGGGACGCTTTACAGGCTTTTCAGAAATTTAATGAGGAAAAAAACAAGCTCGAATAGCTCAAAAAAGCGTGAAGAAGAAGAAAAAATTAGTTCATTTAACAAAAGGTTTTGAGAAAAACGCCTTCTGGATTATTCTATAAAAATAACAGAAAAAGGAAATGGCAAAAAAGCAAAAAGGAGACGAAATAGCAGCTCATTATACAGGAATGCTTCTAGATGGGAAAGTATTTGACTCTTCTGTTCAAAGAGGAGAACCTTTAGAATTTACTCTTGGTATAGGTCAGGTTATTGAAGGTTGGGATGAAGGACTTCTTTTTATTAAATGAAGGAGATAAGGCGCGCTTAATTATTCCTTCAGATTTAGCTTACGGAAGTCGTGGAGCAGGTGGAGTAATTCCTCCAAACGCAGTCCTCATTTTTTTGATGTAGAATTAGTTAGAAATTTATTAAAAAATCCTATCATTATGATAGGATTTTTGTTAATGATGTTTTACAACATTTTCATCTCGATATTTACAACAATCAGAAACTTTTTCATAATCTTCATCTGTAGAAATAATTTCATTAGAACCATCAATTAGCCTGTTGTTATGTCCTGCTTTTTGCAATGGCTTTTTTTGTACTTCATTTACAGATGTTTTTCCGTTCATCTATAATAATATTAAGTTTGTGAGAATCAATACTCCATTGAGCAAATTTTACACCTTTTACTCCAATAGCATTTTTTTCTATACGAACTTTACAAGAGTTACATACGCCATCAACTTCTATTTCTGCTTTTTGCACTTTTTATTTTGAGCATTGCTAAATAGTGTAAGAGATAAGAATAAAATAGTAATTATTTTTCATATTCTAAAAATGTTTTAAATTGTTAAAAAATCAGTTATTTAATTTGGAATCGTAATCCCATATATATCATTCGTCCAAAAAAACAGGAGCATAAGTTATAGAAGCATCAAAAAAAGTGCCAAAAGGAGTTTCTGAACTTAGTATTGGATTGGTTTGCTGGTAGTTAAAAAAATATTTTTCAGCGCCTAAATAGGCTTCTATTCTTTTAGAAAAACTCTTGTTATTTGAGTATTTGAAAGAGTATATGCGTTAGAATAAGCATTTAATTGATATATTTTTGGGTTAGTAAAAGTTTCTGGCAATCGTTGTTGTCCAATGGCGTTGAATGTATAATCAAATCTCCATTGACGCTCTTTAGTTATTGGAGTTTCATAAGAAATATTTGCCATAGCTCTGTGTTTTTGCTTGTAGAGGTTGCCATTTTCTACCGCTATTATAATCTGTTTCTACATTATACCATTTGTATGCTAAAGCGTAAATGTAACCTATTGATTATTTCATAATTAGCTTCTATTTGAAGACTGTTTGCAAAACTTTTTCCTTTTAAATTATAAAAAGATAATTCTCGAGGATTGTCCCAGTCTACAACAACTTGATTTTTGGAAATCTGTTCGATAAAAATCAAAAAGATAATTCTAAATTTTTTTATTATTTAATTTTAAATTTTGAACAAAAGAAATTCCATAATTCCAAGCAATTTCAGGATTAAGCCCATAAATTTTTCCATTTGAAGGAAGTATATTTAATGAACGATTACTATAAAAAAACTTTCTGATTTTCGGCAAAAAATATTAGCTATTCTTTTTCCTCTTCCCATTGAAAGCCGAAGAGTTCCGTTTTCCCAAGGAATGTAACGGAAGTGAAATCGAGGAGTTAAAAATGCACCTAATTGATTATGAAAAATCAGCTCGAAGTCCAGCTGTAAGACTTATATTTTCAAGGTTATCAAATGCATATTCAAAGAAAGCTCCAGCACCATAGTCATTACGATTATAATTATTATTAACGTATTTTAGTAAAATAAACTCATCATATTTATCAAAAATTTCCACTGATTCCTGTTGTGAATTTATGATTAGTATTTCCTATAATAGATTTAAAAAGAGCATTTTGCAAAAATACTATGTTGTCCTATATTATAAATAGATTGTCCGAATGAACTATTTTTGATTATAATATTTATAATCTAACTGAAAACCAATACTTTGAAAAAGGTAAATCTTTTCCAAATATATCCCAATTTTGCCATTAGTATTGAATTGGTCAGTTTTTATAAAACTTCCCATAGAGAAGAATGATTTTTATGAAATTGGGTTTGTCCTGCTGTGCGTTCATCTGTTAAAAATTGTAAAATAATATTAGAAAGCCAGCCGGTTTCTTGGTTAGTATATTGCCAACGGTTCATTATATTGATTTGGTTTCCAATGGGGATATCTAGAAAGCCATCATTATTCATATCATCACGAGTATTTTCGAATATTTCCGTGAATATAAAGTCCTGAGTACCAGTGCTTAGAAATTTTTATTAAAATGTGAGTTTAATTCAAACCTTCCATCTTGGCTACTATAAAAAATTAAGATAAATGGGCTTATCAAGCATTGGTTTTATTAGCTCTGTATTGATTTGTCCTGCGATACCTTCATAACCATTAATGACACTTCCTGCACTTTTTACCATTTGTATACTTTCTATCAAGTACCAGGAATAAAAAGTCATTCCAAAAACTTGTGATGCCCCTCGAACGTAAAGGAACATTTTCTTGTGTTATTAAAACATAAGGGCTTGATAATCCAAGCATTTTTATTTGTTTAGTTCCTGTTATTGCATCAGAAACTGCTATATCAACTGTTGAATTTGTTTCAAAACTATCTGAAAGATTACAACAAGCAGCTTTGAGCAGTTCTCCACTGTTGATGTTTATTATATTTTGCAGTTTTTAACGCTAATCGTTCAGTATTTTTGTTTAATATTAATTTTCTATTCCCTCTAATTCATTAGTGTCTTCTTTGAGTAAAAACAGAAATGAAATTCATAGGATTTGTAATATAAATAATTTGAGTTTTATAGCCTATATAGCTAATAATCAAATTTTTTTATATTCTGGTTTTATAAATTAGTTTAAAATGTCCATTTTCATCAGTTGTAGTACCAATAGTAGTGTCTTGCCAGTAGATATTTATACCTGCTTCAGTATGGATTTTGTTGTTCTCTGATAAACTAATTTTTCCTTGTAAAATAACTTGTGAGTATGAGAATAAGCTACTAAAAATAGTAGAAGTATTATATATTTTTCATTGTAGTTTTTGTTAAATTAATAATAAATTATTATAAAATAATAATTATATTTTATAATATGAGTTAAGAAATGTTTAACAAATAAAGTTATTAAACATAAAAAGTAAATAAAAAACTAACAACGAAATTGCTGGGAAAAGGATAGGAATATCCCTAACCAACAATGGAGGTAAATAGTGGATTATTTCTTTTCTTGAAGTGGAAATAAAAAAATAGGCAAGGGTAGAGGAGAAGCTATTTTTATTTTTCAAATGAAAGTATATTTTGTCGTATTTCTATTTTATTTTCTTTTTGAAGAAGTAATAGAAATACTTACTGATTGGCAACAAGCAGGCTTTTGAACCTGTTGAAGAATCACAAGATTTTGTTTTTTTCTTACAACAAGAAGAATTTGTGTTACATTGTTCTTTTTGAAAAACTTAGAATGGTTTTTTTACAGCTATGTATCTCCAAAGAGCTTCCTACTGAGAAACTCAGCAAGCTAAAAAGCTATAATAAAAGGTAATATTTTGGAGATAATAGATTTTCATTCCTTTCAATCTGTTTTTGAATCGATTGCAAAAGATAAGCAAAAATAATACAAAACCTCTATTGTGTAGCATAAAAAATGTTAATTTTGTTTATTACATAAAATATTGATTTATTAACAATGATTTAAAGAAAAAAAGAGTTTGTATAAAATTACTATACAAACTCTTTTTATAAAATGTATTTGTTATTTTCTTTTTCTCAAGAAGGACAACATTCTCTACGTGATAAGTTTGAGGAAACATATCTACTGGCTGAACTTTCGTTACTTTGTATACTTCATCCATAAGAGAAAGGTCTCGGGCTTGTGTGGCGCTGTTACAACTGACATAAACTACTTTTGGAGGAGCTATTCTAAGTATTTGAGCTACAACATCTTTATGCATTCCATCACGTGGAGGATCTGTTATAATAACATCAGGAATTCCATTTTTCTGAATAAAAATCCTCATTGAAAACGTTTTTCATATCTCCAACAAAAGAAATCTACATTTTCAATATTGTTATTTTTTTGCATTTTCTTTTGCATCAGCAATTGCTTCAGGCACAGCTTCTACGCCTATTACTTTTTTTAGCTTTTTAGCAATGAATTGAGCAATAGTTCCTGTTCCTGTGTAGAGATCATAAACTAATTCATTTCCTGATAAATCAGCAAATTCACGAGCTACTTTATATAATAAATATGCTTGTTCAGAGTTGGTTTGATAGAAAAGATTTTGCATTGATTTTAAATCGTAATCCTTCCATTTCTTCATAAATACAATCCTTTCCGTGATAGCAAATAATTTCTTGGTCATATATAGAATCATTTGCTTTTTGAATTAATTATGTATTGAAGAGATGTTATTTCAGGAAATTTTTTTAAGTAAAAATCTAACAAAGCTTTTTCGTTCTTTTTCATTTTCATTGAAAAATTGAATAACAACCATTATTTCTTTTGGTAGAACTAATTCTGATCATTATAGAACGAAGAAAACCACACTGATTTCTAGGACTATAAAAGGCTAAATGATGTTCTAAAAGCATATTTTTTTATAGCTTCACGAATATTATTTGAAGGGTCTTCTTGTAAATGACACTTATTGATATCCAGTATTTTATCCCAAGCTCCTGAAATATGGAAGCCCAACGCATTTCGGTTTTCTATTTCTTTTTCAGATTTTACTTCTTCTGGTGTAAGCCAACGAGTATCAGAAAAAGAAAAATTCCATTTTATTTCTATAAAAAAATAAGATTTATCAGAGCCAATAATACAATTTATCTCAGGAAGTTCTATTTTTTTCCTAAATGTTTAAGATTGTTTTCAACTTCTTTTTGTTTGTAAAAAGCTGATTTTCATAGCTCATATTCTGCCATTTACATCCGCCGCAATAACCAAAATGTTCGCAAACAGGCTGGGTTCTTTTTATCTGAAAAAGAATGAAAATGTATAGCCGTACCCTCATAATAATTCTTACGACGCTTTTTGAGTGCGTATATCAACAATATCGCCAGGTACGGCATTTTCTACAAAAATAACTCTACCATCAGGAGCTTTAGCTATGCTTTTACCTTTAGCTCCTGCATCTACAATTAAAAGTTGTTCAAATATCTGTTGTTCTCCCATTAGGCAAAAAGTAGATTTTTTTGAATAATATAATACTATTTTTTTCTTTTTAGGAAATATTTAATATTATAAATCAAACCCAATATCTTTGCGATAATACATTTTTATCGAAAGAAATTTTATTAATATTTTTTTATAAGAAATCTTTAACGCTTCTTGGAATGTTTCTGCCAAAGAAGTGATAGCAAGAACCCAAAGTCCTCCATTGGATACAATTTTATCATTATCAAGAGTTGTACCTGCGTGAAATACTAAACTATCTTCTATATTTTTCAATTCCAGATATTATTTTTTTCCTTTTTCATAATCTTCAGGGTAACCACCTGATACTAAAACAATTGTAGTTGCACTTTGAGGATTAATTTCTAAATTGATATTATCTAAATTTTTGAGAAGCAACAGCTGAGAAAATTTCTACCAAATCAGATTTTTATACGAGGTATAACTACTTCTGTTTCAGGGTCTCCCATTCATACATTATATTCAATTACATAAGGTTCGTCTCCTACTTTTATAAGCCCAATGAAAATAAAAACCTTTATATTCAATTTGTTCATTTATAAGCCCTTGTATGGTAGGTTTTACAATTCTTTCCTCTATTTTTGCATAAATTCTGTATTGGCAAAAGGAACGGGTGAAATAGCTCCCATACCACCAGTATTTAGTCCTGTATCTCCTTCTCCCTATTCGCTTATAATCTTTAGCAGTAGGTAGAATTTTTGTAATTTTTGCCATCTGTAATAACAAAAACAACTAAGTTCTATCCCAGTTAGGAATTCTTCAATAACAACTTTAGAGCTAGCTTCTGCAAATTTAGCCTTAACTAACATATTTTCTAATTCATTTTTTTGCTTCTGCTAAATCGTTGATAATCAATACTCCTTTCCCTGCTGCTAATCCATCAGCCTTTAAAAACATATGGAGGTTTCATTTTTCTCTAAAAAGCAAATCCTTCGTTTATATTTTTCTTTTGTAAAGCTCTGATAATCAGCGGTTGGGATATTATATTTTTGCATAAATTTTTTTAGCAAATTCTTTACTGCCTTCAAGAGTTGCTCCTATTTTAGAAGGACCTATTACAGGAATATCATTTAGTTGATCATCATTTTTAAAAAAATCATAAATTCCCTTTACAAGAGGGTCTTCTGGACCTACAATGACCATTTTTATTTGATTTTCTAAGCAAAATGATTTTATTTTTAAAAAAAGTCATCTGCTTTTTATAGGAACATTGATACCTAGTTTTTCAGTACCAGCATTGCCTGGTGCTATAAAAAGTTGATGACAGAGAGTACTTTCTGATATTTTTGCAAAGGCGTGTTCTCTACCTCCTGAACCTAATAGTAATATATTCATTTTCAGATTTTTATATTTTTATACTGATACATTAAAAATCTCTTAGTGCTTCGTTGAGTGATGTTTTCAAATCAGTAGATGGTTTTACGTTTTCCTATTATTAAAAGCACAAAGGAACGCTAAATTCACCTGCTGGGAATTTTTTTAGAATAGCTACCAGGGATAACTACTGATCTTTCAGGGATATACCCTTTCATTTCTATTGGATTTTCACCTGTTACATCTATAATTTTGGTTGAAGCAGTAAGCACTACATTAGCACCTAAAAACAGCTTCTTTCCCTACTTTTACACCTTCAACAACAATACAGCGAGAGCCTATAAAAGCTCCATCTTCAATGATAACAGGTGCTGCCTGAAGGGGCTCCAATACTCCTCCAATTCCAACGCCTCCACTCAAATGAACATTTTTCCTATTTGAGCACAACTTCCTACTGTAGCCCAAGTATCAACCATTGTACCACTATCCACATAAGCTCCAATATTGACATATGAAGGCATTAGGACAGCTCCTGGCGCGATGAAAAGAGCCTTTCCGAGCAACAGCTGGAGGAACCACTCGAACGCCTTTGTGTTCATAATTGTTTTTTTAAAGGAATTTTATCATAATATTCAAAAAATTCCTACTTCATATGTTTCCATTTTTTTGTATTGGGAAATATAATATTACGGCTTTTTTTGATCCATTCATTAACTTTCCATCCATTTTGTGTAGGCTCGGCAACTCGAAGTTCTCCAATATCAAGGAAATCAATTACTTGTCGGATAGCGTGTAAAGTATCAATCTCTCTTAATAAATTCCTGTTTTCCCAGGCTTCTTCAATTATTTGTTGTATATTTTTCATCTGATGTATTATTTATCCGAATAATCCGCAAATATAATTTTTTTTCAAAGTAAATAGGCAAATTTTACTTTAATTATTTTTTTAGTATTTAACAATAATTTTATGCTTTCTGCTCGTTGTATTTTTTTCCATTTTTCTGTATAAGAAAAATTTTTCTAAAAAATATATTTTTTTAGGTATTTCATATTTTTTTAAAATTTTTCGTTTTTTTGTAAATTTTTCTAATAAATCAAAGTATTTTTTTCTTTTGCACTTTCAATTATTAAAACTACTTTTTGACCTAAAAATATCATCATATTCGTGCCAAATAAAGAAGGGATCTTCTATGTATTTTTGATAGTTGATGTTCTATATTTTTCAGGGAAAAATTTTAATTCCTCCTGAGTTTATAATGTTATCATAACGTCCTTTCCATTCAAATTCGGTAGAGCTTATCAAAGATACATAATCATTAGTAATTATCTGTGTATCAGAAACTTTTTCACAGTTAATAACTAAACAATTACGTTTATCTTGAGAGAATGAAACATTTGGCATTGCTTTGTAAATAGGTTTAGTGTTTTTCTGAAATTTTCCTCATCGCTATATGAGAAACGGTTTCAGTCATTCCATAGGTAGCATAAATTTCTGTTGAAATTTTTTTGTAGTTTTTCTTCAAGTTCCAGAGAAATAGGTGCTCCTCCTAAAATTATTTTTTTCTTACTTTGTGTAAATATTCAATAGAATGAATAGCTTGCATTGGAGTAAGTGCTATAAAAATCATAATTTTTTTATCAATATTTGCTAATGGAGAGCTACAAGGTTTTACAATATCTATTGATAAACCTAAGATTATAGCTCTGACTAACATCATTTTTCCTGCTATAAAATCTGCAGGGAGAGCTAATAAAAGCAGTGTTATTTTCTTTAAGATTCAGAAATTCTCCTGTTGATAAAGAAGAATTTACCATAAATTGTTTTTTTAACTAGTATTTTTTTAGGTGATCCTGTCGTTCCGAAGTGGTCATTTCTATGATATCACTATCATCAAGCCAATGTAACAGAAAATCTCCTATTTTTTAAAAAGGTTGTTTATCATCTAAATATATTTGAGATAATAACAATAATGATTGTTTATCAGAATAATTTAATCCGTTAATTTTCAGTGATTTATGGATGTGTTTTGTAAGTTATCGTCTCCATTTGTATTTATGGGTTTTTCTATTTTTACCAAATAATTTCTCTTTCCAATTAGTCCATTTATAAAAATTTACTATAAAAAAATATAATAATCCTGTTAAAAATAACTATATATATGATTAATTGTGTGAAAGAAAAAAGGTTCTGAATTATTTACTTCTTTTAGAATAGAAGGAGTTTGAAAAACACTCCAGTTTGATGTTACTAAAAGAGCAATAAAAAGTATTATTACTAATGTGAAATCCTAAAGAAAGTTCTAATCCATCATCCATTAATACTAAAAATTCCCATAAATAAGCCCAAAAGGATATAAAAAAATAAAAAAACTATATCCCATTTTTGCTATTTCAGGATTAGCAATATGTACGAGACCAAAAAAATTAAAGAGCTGATTAACAAAGGAATAATTTTATTTTTACTTATCAATGCTAAAAGCCTGTAAAAAGATAAGCTCTGAAAAAAATATTCTTCAAAAAGCTACTTGAAAAGGAATTAAAATAAAAAGATAAAAAGACTAAAAATAATAAATGGAATCAAATTAAAATTCCAAACAAAAATCATTAGGTCGATATAAAAAAACTAATAAAAACTTCTAAACATATAAAAAAATCCCCAAATGATGAAACTTAAAAATATTCTTTTTGAAATCAATCTTTTTCTTGCAGTTGTGAAATTTGTAATAGATTGATTATGAATGATTTTAACAATAATAAAAAAGACCTAATAACATAAAAAAACGTTAGGTAAGAGAAATATAAAAAGCAGGAAGCTCGCCTATTTTTATAATTTGTTGTATATTTTTCATTGCCAGATGTATCAAATAATCCTATAATTATAAGTCCTAAAAAGAAAGCAAAGGAAGAAAAATAAAACCATTTATTTTTTTAACAAAAAAACCGTGAGTAATATACATATTAAATATTTTTTTATTATTTTTGCAAAAATAATAAAATTTTTATAACTATAACGAATGAATTTTCTTATAAATATAGTTGGTCCCACAGCTATAGGAAAAAAACAGCTTTAGCTATAAAATTAGCTCACCATTTCGGTACAGAGATAATTTCATCTGATTCTCGTCAATTTTTAAAAGAAATGAGTATAGGTACAGCAGTGCCATCAGAAGAGGAGCTTTCAGAAGCTGTTCATCATTTTATTCAACATAAAAAGTATTTTTGAATCTTATTCTGTAGGTGATTTTGAGAGAGATACAATCAAATTTTTAGAAAATTTTTACAAAAACTCAATAATTATAATGGTAGGAGGTAGCGGATTGTATTCTAATGCTGTTTTGTATGGTTTAGATGAATTTCCTGATATTTCCCAACAAATTCGTGAAGATTTGAATTCTGAATATAAAAATAAAGGGATTGAATTTTTACAAAAAATTGCAACAGCTTGATCCCTCAACATTATGAAAAATGTAGATATTTATAACCCTCAAAAGAATTATAAGGGCATTAGAGGTTTGCATAGGTACAGGGAAAGCTTATTCTTCTTTTTAAATAAAAAGAAAAAGATAGATTTTTTTCATTTATACAAATAGGTCTTATAGCAGAGCGAGAAGCTATGTATAATCGGATAAATTTACAGGGTTGAAAAAAATGCTTGAAAATGAGCTTATTCAAAAGAAGTTCAAAGTTTATATAAATATAAGAACCTCAATGCTTTACAAACAGTCGGCTATCGTGAATTTTTTTGATTTTTTTGGACTCAAAAATTAATTTTAATCAAGCAATAGAATTAACAAAAAAATGAATACTCGTCGTTTTGCCAAAAAGACAACTTACATGGTATAATAAACAGACTGATATTCAGTGGTTTGATTATAAAACTAATTTGTCTGAAATTCTGAATTATATTAATTCTAAATTAAATTGATATTAATTCTATATTTTTACGTAAATTTGCATTCTATAATAAAAAAATACTTTGTTATGGATAAACATCATATTTTATTAGTAATTCACCTGATTTGTGCGACTATTTGGGTAGAGTGGTCATATTATTTTTACTTTTTAGGGTTTTTTTACCAAAAGCGTTAAAACATAAAAATTTTTGATTTTATATCAAGATTTGAGAAAAATTATGAACCTATTGGTATGCCCTCATTAGTTTTATTGATTATTACAGGAATTTTAATGGCTTATAACCTTAATGCACCTGTTTCTGATTGGTTTTCTTTAAGAATGGTATAGAAACTGTAGTTTCTTTAAAAAAATTTTTAGGGATTTTTTTATCTCTGTTTGCTTTGCTATTAGCGCTCAAACTCGTGTTCTTCCTAAATTAGCAAAAGGAAACCTCAAAAAAACTTCCAGAAATGGGAATTCATATTCTTTTTGTTACACTTATTTCAGTTATTATGCTTATTTTAGGTAGTACAATACGCAATGGAGGTTTTTATTATAATTTTTTTAACAAATACATTTTTAATTTTTTTATTATGAATTTTTATAGAATATTTTTATTTGTAAATATTTTTCCTATTTGGAGGTTTAACAAAAATGAATGCTCAATCATTACCGGAGCGAATAAATGATAAAGATGTTTTTTTGGTAGATGTTCGTTCTGTTGAAGAGTTTGAAAAGTGGAACTGCTAAAAATGCAATAAATATTCCATTACAAAATATTGAAAAAGAGATATCTCAATTTAAAGACAAAAATATTGTACTTTTTGTCGCAAAAGGCAAAGCGTGCAGAAGAGGCTAAAAAAATCCTTGCGAGATACAATATTTCAGCAATCAATGGGAAAACTGTTGAAAATGTTAAAAAGTTTACAAAAAAAGGCAATGTTTTTAGAAAAATTAACTTTTTAGAAATGATAAAGCAAATAACTTCTATTATTAAGAAAGGAGAAAAATATAAAAACAAATAGCCGTTGCATTAGGTAAAAATGCAATTTTGAAAAACATACAACAGATGAGCCTACTTTTTTTAGTGGTTTTGAAAAGGAAAAAAATACGATTTCTTATAAATAATGAAGAAATTTTCACTAAATACATTCTGATACATATGATATCCCAGTTGATATTGAACACGAAGTCATTGGAGTTGAAGATGAAAAAATATCTTTATCCTAACTAAAGGAGAATGGTAATTTTTAAATATATTTTAAAAACGAATTGTTAATTAACAATTCGTTTTTTCAATATTATTTTTGTAGGCAACTTTCTTCTAAAAATAGTAAAAAAATATATGCAAAAGAAATTTTTTTCCCGTTAGCGGTATGATGTGTGCTTCTTGTGCTATTTCTGTTGAAAAAAATTCTTAAAGAAGCAAAAAGGAGTAAAAAGAAGTAAATGTAAATTATGCTAATCAAAAAAGCAAAATATCACTTTTTGATGAGGTTATTACTTCTGCAGAAATATTATAGTCCAAGATGCAGGTTATGATTTGGAAATCAATTTGATAACAGAGCAAAGCATTCGAGAAAAAGAACAAAAACGTTATAAAACTTTGCAAAAACTTTTTTTGGAAGTTTGTTATGTTCTGTTCAGTTTTTATTATTTCAATGTTTCATTTGCATTTTCCTTATAGTGATTGGGTGCAGGCTGTATTAGCTACTTTTGGTCTGTTTTTCGGAAAAACAATTTTTCATAGGAGCATATAATCAATGGAAACACAATTCAGCTAATATGGATACCTTAGTGGCTTTAAGTACTTTTACAGCATATTTATATAGTTTACTAAGTCTTTTTTGCTGATTTTTGGGTAAAAATATGGAATAGCTCAACATTTGTATTTTTGAGTCTGCTGTGGTGATAATTTCCTTTATTTTATTAGGGAAAAATGTTAGAAGAATCAGCCAAAGGACGAACTTCTGAGGCTATTCGTAAGTTGATGGGGTTAAAACCTAATGTAGTATTCATTAAAAAAAGAGAATAATTGGATAGAAACCCCGATAGAAGAAGTCTTAATAGACGATATTATTTTAGTAAAAAGCAGGACAAAAAAATAGCTGTTGATGGAGTTGTAGTACAAAGGAAATTCTTATATTGATGAGAGTATGATTACGGGAGAATATTTTTCCTGTCAAAAAGTCAGTTGGAGATTCTGTTTTTGCAGGTACAACAAATGGAGATGGCATTTTCCAGATGAAAGCAGAAAAAAATAGGAACAGAAACCCTTTTATCCTCTATTATTAAAAGCAGTGGAAAAACGCACAAGGCAGCAAAAGCTCCTGTTCAAAAAATTAGTTGATAAAATAGCTGCTGTTTTTGTACCAACAGTGATGGGGATTGCCTTTTTAACTTTTATTCTTTGGGTTTTATTAGATAAAGAGAATGGAATTTCTAATGGTTTTTCAGGCTTTTGTAGCAGTTTTTGGTTATAGCTTGCCCTTGTGCATTAGGTTTGGCTACTCCAACAGCTATTATGGTAGGGATAGGTAAAAGGAGCTGAAAATGGAATTCTTATTAAAGATGCTCAAAAGTATAGAATTAGCTAGTAAAATAGATACAATTATATTAGATAAAACAGGAACTATAACGCAAGGTAATCCTTCTGTTATTTTAGATTTTTTTGGTCAAATAAACAGAAAGATTTACCTATATTATATAGTTTAGAACAACAATCTTCTCATCCATTAGCAAAAAGCAATTGTAAAATATTGGGAAAATACAAAAAAACATCGAATTATCTCAAATACAAGAAATAGCAGGAGCAGGAATACAAGCTATTGTTATGGGAGAATGTTTCCGTGTTGGGAATATTCGTTGGATTAGAGAAAAATAATTTATTTATTTCTGATTTTTGAGCAAAAATCAATGAATATCAAAATGAAGGAAGTTTAGTTGTATTTGCAAATAGTAAAGAAGTTATAGCAATTATTTTTATAGCTGATGAAATTAAAAAAACTTCTGCTCAGGCAATTAAAAAAACTTCAAGAGCAAAGGCGTAGAAGTATATATGCTTACAGGGGATAATGAAAAAAACAGCCTCTCACATTGCTAAAAAAAGTAGGAATTACTCATTTAAAAATATGAATTGAAACCTTCTGATAAACAAGAGTTTATACAAAAAAACTTCAACAACAGGGTAAAATAGTGGCAATGGTAGGAGACGGCATCAATGATAGTCAAGCTCTTGCACAAGCAGATGTAAAAGTATTGCTATGGGAAAAAGGTAGTGATGTGGCTATGGAAGTAGCTCAATTAACTATTATTTCTTCTGACCTTTTAAAAAATATCAAAAAAACGATTAATTTATCTATACAAACATTACGTACTATTAAACAAAAATCTTTTTGGGCTTTTATTTATAATCTAATAGGAATTCCTATTGCAGCAGGAGTTTTTGTATTTTATTACAAATGAATTACTTAACCCTATGTATGCTGGAGCTGCTATGGCTTTTAGTAGTGTCAGTGTTGTTGGCAATAGTTTACTCTTAAAAACGAAAAATATAAAAAAAGTTATTTTTACTTGTAAAAGTAGTTAAATAATTATAATATTTTATAATTTGGAACGATTTTTGTTAATGAAAATAATTGCTTCATAAATATAAAAATTCAATTATTAAAGACATAAAAAAATAATGAATACATATCAATTTAAAACAAATTTTAAATGTCAGGGGTTGTGTTGATAAAGTTGGTAAGGAATTAGATAAAAATCAACATATTACTTCTTGGAAAGTAGATTTGGATTCAGTTGAGAAAAATACTTACCATAGAAACATCTCTTTCACCCTCTGAAATACAAAAGTATTATAGAAAAAGTTGGCTATAAAGCTGAAATAAAATAAAATTTAAATAAACATAAAAAAATTCTTAAAAATTATCTTAATTACATTTTTCATAAATGAGACAACTTAAAATTACCAAACAGGGTTACTAATAGGAAACTGCCTCTTTGGATAAATATTTGCAGGAAATAGGAAAGGTAGATTTAATTTCTGCTGATGAAGAAGTAGAGTTAGCTCAACGTATCAAAGCAGGAGATAAAATTGCCTTAGAAAGACTTACTAAAAGCCAATTTACGTTTTTTGTCGTTTCAGTTGCAAAAACAGTATCAAAATCAAGGCTAACTCTTCCAGATCTTATTAATGAGGGAAAATATGGGGCTTATCAAAGCTGCATCAACGGTTTGATGAAACTCGTGGTTTTCAAATTCATTTCATATGCTGTTTGGTGGATTCGGCAATCTATTTTACAAGCCTTGGCAGAGCAATCTCGTATTGTTCGATTACCTTTAAATAAAATAGGTTCTATTAATAAAAATTAACAAAATGTATGCTTATTTGGAGCAAACTCACGAGCGTATACCTTCTGCGGAAGAAATAGCAAAAGAGTTGGATATGTCTGTTAATGATGTGAAAGAATCTATGAAAAATTCTGGTAGAACATATTTCTATGGATGCCCCTTTGGTAGAAAGGTGAAGATTCTAATTTATATGACGTTCTTAGGGTGGAGAGTCTCAAACCCAGATAAAGAACTAATGCAGAGTCGCTTAAAACAGAAATAGAACGTGCTTTAGAAACTTTAACTCCTCGTGAGGCTGATGTTATTCGGCTTTATTTTTGGGCTGGGAGAAAAATTATCCTATGACACTTGAAGAAATAGGAGAAACATTTGAACTTACCCGAGGCGTGTTAGGCAAATAAAGGAAAAAAAGCGATAGAAGACTTAAACATACTTCTCGTAGTAAAAATACTAAAAACTTATTTAGGTTAGCATTTATATAAAATAGAAAAAGAAGAAATCTTTATTCATAAGATTTTCTTCTTTTTTAATAATGATACTTTTTCTTTTTTTAAAAACTCTTTTCTAGAATTTTCATATATTCTTCTCTACTTATTTCGTGCGCTCCTAAAAAGAGCTAAATGATCATTATATACTTGACAGTCCAATAGTAAATAATCATACTTTTTAGATATTTCACTAGCCAAATAAAGGCTATTTTACTAGCATTAGATACTTTTGAAAACATACTTTCTCCGCAGAAAATACCATTTCCTAAATCTACTCCATACAGCCCACCTATGAGTTGTTTCTTATACCATACTTCAACAGACTTTGCTATTCCTAATCGATGTAATTCAGTATAAGCATCTACTATATCATTATTTATCCAAGTACCTGCTTGTCCTACTCGTTCTATATCCTTACAAAGAGTTTACCACGTCTGAAAAGCATTTATTCAAAGTGATTTCAAATTTACTTTGGTTAATAATATTCCTCATTGTTTTAGGTACTTTGTACTCTTTTGGGAAAATAACCATTCTTTTAGGAGGAGCCCACCAAATGATAGGTTCATTATCACTATACCAAGGGAATATTCCTGATTGATAAGCCAATATTAACCTATCTACTGAAAGGTCTCCCCTATGGCAAGCATTCCTGAGCTATTTGCCTGTTCAACAGGTGGAAAATATAGCTCTTTTGTTAAAAACATCTATTTTATTGTTTAGTTATATTATTTATATCTTTATTTGTGGTAAATTCTTCTCTGTTTTTCAGAAAAAATGCTTTTTGATGAGTGAAAATAAACCAACCACAAGTGATAAACCAACCTATCCAAAAACAAATAAAATCCTGAATGAAAACTATCTTTCATCAACCGATGCGATGTTATAGTAAAATCTAAATAAGTAGCGAACAATCCAATTATTCCTACCCAATACCATTATATAATTTATCCATTGAGCTTTCTTTTTGGAGCTAAAATTTCTTACAAAAGGCAAGTATAAATATTAATATACCTTGTATTAATAGTAATAATAATGCTGTTTTCCACCAACTTCGGAATATCATATACTTTCTGAATAATAAATGTATTCCTATTCTCCCTATTAGAGACATTTTATAAATTAAAATTCCACTTATTATAGATAAAAACTATTTTGTATTAATATTAAATTTAAGTATTTTTTTCATTTATTTTTATATTTTTTTAAAAAGAATAATTAAAGATAAAATGATTGTAAATTAATATAATTACTATACAATTATTATATTTTTGCTTTTACTAAGTATAAAAATAATGATAGATAATACTATTTATATATATCATTATATTATTTATTATTATAAAATGATTATTTTTATAAAGTATAAAATATTTTTTTATTAGAAGCAAAGGTATATTATTTTTAATTAAAAAAAGCAATTTTATTTATAAATTTATTTTTTTATCAATTAAACTTTTAATTTTATGTTTATTACATTTCTATTTTTAATTAATGATTTTTAATTTTTATTCAATCATTTGTGTTTTTTTATTGATTATAATTCAATTTTTATTAATACAATTATATGTTTTTTTAGTAACATTTTTTATTTTTTTTATTATTGCTTTTTCATGTTTTACTTGTTGATTATGATATTTTTCTAATTAATTGTGATAATTTATATGTTTAAAAATATTTTTTTATTTAATAAATTTAACATTTATATGCATTAAATTCGTTTTTGTATTTGCTATTTATTGTTTATTTCAGCTTTGTTTTTAGTTTAGTACATCATTATTCTATGTTTATAGTTTCTTTGAAATAAGTGTATTCTTCATGTTTTATATATAAAAATAGGAATTAACTCCTATTTTTATATCAAATTATATATTTTTGGATAGAGAGCTATCGTAAAAAGTAGATTACGTGAAGAAATACCAAGATATTCCCTAGTCTGATTTTTCCAGTCTCGGTAAGGTTGAGCAGGGGCAGAATAGTAATTATACTTTTGTAAACCAGTAATTGAAGTGTTCAATATTGAAATAAATGCGCATAGTACGTACTTTTGCATTCATAAAAAAAGTCTAATACAGGATAATTACCTATTTTTTTCTTGTGATTGTACTTCAAAAATCTGCTAACAAAGGATTGTATCTGTCTGCATAATAAGAAGAAAAAGTATTTAAATGTAACTCCTGTTTGTAAAAAAACATTGCTTTTTGGAATGCATAAGAGGATAAATATAATGTATTTCGGGTTACAAGCGTAGGAACATTGATAATATCTTCACTACCTTGTAGAATTTGTTGATACATTAGTGTATTATCTAATGAAAATTTGCCGAAAATGTATTTCTTTTTTTCAGCTTTTAATTTCAAATATTGTATATTTCCTGAATATTGAGAAGGTTTTTGATTGTTGTCTTTGATTATTAATAGAAGGTTGAAGCTGTAAATATGTATAATTATTAATATTACTAATATCTAAGGAAGCATTTCCCCATTTGGTTTTTCAAATCAGCAAAAATAGTTTGAGTATTTTTGTTTAGAAAAATGACTCATATTATACCAATTATAGTTTTTATAATCACTTTGATATAATAAATAACTGAAACTTAGGCATTTCTGAAACGATACTTGCACCAGCAGAAATTATATTTTTGGTCATTAAAACGCATAACTAGCTTTCCGGATATATTAGTACCTAATAAAGTTCCAATAAAGAGCTGTTCTCCCTTAGCATCAATAGAAAAAAACCTTTGTAATTTTTCTTCCATTCTATACCCAATCCCATATCGGTGTCTTTAATTTTGATTTGGGAGGTAATCTCCTCTCTCATTAACCATTATAGAACGTAAAAAATAGTTATAAAAAGTATGATTTTTCCGTAAATAAAAGTTTTTTTCCTAAGTAAAGGTAAAAAGTACTTCTGCGCCTAATTTATTCACCATAGTTTGTAAACTTATGTTATCATTAAGACTAGTGGGTACATAACTCTCACCAAGGAAGGAATATGGTGCTGTTTGGGTTTGATTATACGAATATTTTTTTGAGTTTCGTACTCAAAAATGATGTTTTAAAAAGAGTTCAGAATGGTTTTTATCAGCATTTGATAGAAAAATTATACTGTTGCATAATAGAATAACGCTTAGCAGTTTGAGAAGATTCTGCATTGGTCATCATAACATCTATAGCAGCTCTGTTTTTAAACTGCGAATCACCAGATTCAAATTGTTCAACAGAGTAAAGCCCTCCATTTTCCTGTCTTTCTACCTCTTGATTGGCATAATGAGCCATTAACAAATACTTTTATTTGGAGAAAAATAGGAAATTCCTCCTATGAAATTGCCGACAGAAGAAAGAATATTCTGATAATCACCCTAACGAACGTAAAGCATTATATCTGATAAATAGATTTAAGTTAGGAGAAATATTAGCAGAAAACAAAGTATGTAACATTTGCCCTTGTTGCATTCCTGTTTTATAATCAAAAAGTGTAATAGGGGTAGGAATATGATAGTGAGCTACTTGATTTGCTTGTTATGAAATAAAAATTATTAGCATTTGTTCCTATATTAGATTTTTCTTTCAGGATTACGAAATGAATATGAAAGATGATTGTATGTTTGCCCCATATTAGAAAGGAATATACTCAAACATATCTTTTTATAGGATTCATTTTATACATAGCCTGCACAGAGAGTGTAGTATCAATAGAAATAGTATCTCTTTTTATTGTAATCATTTTATAATCACGTGCAGTAAGTGTAATACTATCTTTCTTTTTTTAGCTTTTGGTCTTGCAGATTTAAAATTTGTATTATTTTGTGCATAAAATTCTGATGAAATACACAAAAAGAATAGAGAATAAATATTTGATTATATTTTTTTATCATTTTTCAATTATAATTTAATTTTTCTTCATTTTGTTCTACAACTTCGTATGCAATGAGGGCAAATTTCAGTATTTTTAATAGTAATTCCTGCTATTTGATGTATTTTTCTATCTGTATGAGGATATTCTCTACACGCTTTTGGTCTAACCTCATAAATAAGACAATAATTTCTCATTATCAAAGGAATTTTACAAAGGCAAATCTTGTAAAAATATAGTCATTATCTTCATCAATTTGAAGGTATTTATCAATGAAAGCTTGAGGTTTTAGCTTTAAAATACTTTGAAATACGTTCAATATCAGCATTTGTGAATAAAGGTCCTGTCGTTTTACAACAATTTGCACAAGAAAGGCAATTAATTTCTTTGAAAAACTTGGTTATGAATGTCTTGAACAATATAATCTAGGTTCTTAGGAGTTTTTCTTTTTAGTTTTTAAAGAAATTTTGGTTTTCAGAACGCTTTTCAGAGGCTTGTTTTTTTAGTTTATCTAGATTCATATATTAATTCATCATCTGAGTATTATAATACTGACGATATATTCCTTGTTTTTGGAATAATTCTTGGTGAGTTCCTTGTTCTACTATTTTTGCCATTTTCAAGCATTAGGATAAAATCTGCATTTCTGGCAACAGTAATTCGATGACTGACGATAATACAGAGTTTTTATCTTTTGGCTATTTGTGATAAATTATTTAAAATCTTCTCTTCTGTGTCTGTATCTACAGCAGAAAGACAGTCATCAAATAAATAAATATCTGCATTTTTTTAATAAAAGCACGGGCGATAGAAACACGTTGGCGTTGCCCACCACTAAAGAGACACCTCTTTCTCCTAAAAATGGATTCATATCCATCTTTAAAGTCAATAATGTTTTGATGTACTTGAGCTAGTTTTGCCGCTTCAATGATTTCTTCTTGAGAGGCATTAATTTTTCCGAATTTAATATTATTATTTATTGTATCAGAGAAATAAAAAGACTCTTGAGGAACAACAGAAATAGAATTTCTTAAGTTGTTTAAAATTCAGTTCTTTAATGTTTTTGTTGTCAATAAGAATATTTCCTTCTGTGAGGGTCATACATTCTGCTAATAAGGTCTAGAATAGTTGATTTACCAGAACCTGTTCGCCCGATGATGGCTACATTTTTCCCTTTGGGATGTGGAAAGAAATACCATCAAGAGCTTTAATATTTGTATCTGGATATATGAAAGTTACGTTATCAAAAAAATGATATCTCCATTTATAGGAGTTGAAGAATTATTAATATTTTTGAATATCAGGTTTTTCTTGTAAAAATTCATTTATTCTTTTTGAGAAGCCTCTGCCTGTTGTATGATGTTGCTCACCCAACCAATGGTGGCAACAGGCCAAGTAAGCATCAGTACATAAATACTAAATTTGGCTATAACTCCCTACAGAATCAATCTTCCCGTCAATATATAATTGTCCTCCTATGAAAAATTACAAAAATGATGCTAAGCCCTATTAGAAAAAAATCATCATAGGAACAAATACAGCTTCTATTTTTATGAGAGATAGATTTTTCTTACCAATTGCACTTAGTTTTTACTTTCTCAAGAGTCCGATTTTCAAAAGCATATGCTTTTGTTACATTTATTCAGAAAAATGTTTCTTGAGAAAAATGTAGATAAATCAGATAAAAATTCTTGAACTTCAAGTGTTTTTTTGATGGATTTTTACTAATGAAATAAATTAAAATAGCTAAAAAAAGGTAAGGGTAATAAAGCATAAAAATGTTAAAATAGGCGAAGTGTAAAGCATAAGCGGAATGCTACACAAGAAAAAGGGTAATTGTTTGCACACTATACATTATGGCAGGACCGGCATACATTCTGACTTTTCCAACATCTTCACTGATACGATTCATTAAATCTCCAGTACGATTTTTGTTTATAAAAAACGTTGAGATAAAAGTTTGATATTTTTGATAAATTTCATTTTTCATATCATACTCAATATACCGAGAAACATTGATGATAAGCTGTCGCATCCAAAAAGTAAAAACCAGAAAGTAAAAGCAGAACCAATGATAATCAGGGTATAATACAATAAAGTCCATTCTATAGCTGGTTGCCCAGTAGAATTATTCAAATGTTTTTGAATAGCATCAATAGAAAAGTTGAACATATTCAGGCATAATTAATGAAAAATCCTTGCTATAATCGTGATAATAACACCTAAAAATAAGTTGTTTTTCTGTATTTATAAAAATATTTATTTATATGTTTTTAAATGTTTCATTTGATAAGTTATAGGTGGCAAAGATACAATATTAATTGTTAAATATCTATTTTTGTCTGTTAATTTGTTTCTTAATATTTGTTTAATAAAAAATATAAACGTTAATTTTTTTGGCTAGAAAATTTTATTCTTTATAATTTATTTTATAATCAAAAAAATAGAAATATTTTTGATAACTTTAAGAGATAATATCAATAAAATATCGTATATTGCTACAATTTTTAAAACAAAAAAATATGCTAATAAAAATTTATTCTTTTTGAATATTATAAAAGATACTTTTAAGAAATATCCAATAGTAATTCTTAGTGCTTTAATCAATACGTGTTGTTTCATATCACTTATGTATTTGGGTGAATATCAGTATGAAAATTTTGATAGCTATGAGCAAATACACGAAATAAAGCATAAAAATAAAGACATTAGGACTTGTCTCAGGATTAGAATTTCTTTATTTTTGGTATAAAAATAGCTTCTGAAAAGGTATGGAAGAATAGTTATTTTTCATCTTTTAGGATTTATACTTTTTAGGATTTGTATATTATTTGTTTCGTCCTTTTTCAAGATGATTCATATTCATCTTACGAACAAGATAAAAGTATGTATTATGTGTTTTATTTTCTATTTTTAACACATTTATTAGTTTCTTTTTATACCTTTTTAAATAAAAATAATAATGATTTTTGGAATTATAACAAAAATTTATTTATAAATTTAAGTCTATCTTCTTTTCTTTACAGGTGTTTTCACAGGAGGGATTTTTGTTAGGATTGTATATGTTAGAAAGCCTGTTAGGTTTTGATGTCCCTTCTATTTGTTATATAAGCATTTGTGGTATTTTTACTTTTGTTACCAATACTTTTATTTTCTTAATTTTTAACAGAAAAGGGTTAAATAATTTAGTGAGGAAGAAAAAAATATCCGATTTTTGTTAAAGATTTTCACTCAATATATTTTGATTCCTTTTATTGATTATTTATGCTTTCATTTTGTATATTTATGGGCTTAATATATTGATAAAAGTGGGATTTACCACGAGATTTGTTAGTTCTTTCATTTTTGGTTATAGTTTATTGGGTATTTTTACTTTTTGTTAATTTATCCTTTAACAAAAGAAATTAAATGGATAAAAATATTTTTAAAATATTCTTTATCAGTTTGTTGCCTATTTTAGTTTTGTTGTTTTTAGCTGTTTTTGTAAGAGTTTTTAATTATGGAATTACAGAAAATAGGTACTATGTTTTTAATATTGGCTCTTTTGGATTTTCTATGATTACTTTTATATTTTGTTTTTGAAAAATGCTTCTATAAAGTTTATTCCAATTTCTTTATTTATATTAGGAATATTGAGTATTTCTACTCTTTTTTTAATCTTTTTTTAGTTTGTCTATTTATAGCCAAAAGAAAGAATTAATCAAACTTTTTATAATATTCTAAATAATCAAAATAAAATAGATTTTAGTAAAAATACAGTACAAAAAATATCGAAATAAATGAAAAGTTTTATTATTTAGAAGTACGGGATACGCTTTTTCTAAAAATCTTTTCCTCTATTTCTCAACAAAAATAATTCATTTAGTCACTATTTTGTTGAAAATATAAAATCTAAAAGATAAGGAAGAAGATGATATATTTACCTATAAAAGGGTTATTAATATGGAATTGATAGAAAATCTAAAAATTATGATTTTATAGGAAATTTATATTCAAATTATACTATGATGACAAATATCTAGTGGTTTTGAAAATAATCAAATGATATTATCAGAATTGAATAAAAATCAAACATCTTATAATATTTCAAGTTTGATTAAAAAGAAAAACTATGGAGCAAATTGATTTATTTGATAATCAGATTTTACATCCAAAAAGCCTATTTTTATTACAATTTTTCTATGAAAGAGTATGATTTTGTTATTGCTCAAGACAAATATCAATTAAAGAACAAAAATAATGAAATAGTAGAATGTGAATTAATTGATGATGACTATAATTTGGTTTTTTATAAAGAAAAATAATTTAATTTAACAAAAATATGAAAAATATCCGTAGAACTTACATTCAGTCCGTTACAAGACAATTTTGAACTGCCAATTATCAATTTCATAAAAATTAAGGGCTTCTGGGCTTATTGTTTTAGAAAATCATTAAGTACTCAAGTTTATGGAGATTACGATACTGTTATGAATATGTTAAATAATGAAATTAAAGAGGCATTAGAACTTGTTGAGCGAGGGTAATGTATGTTAAAATAGTAAAATCTGATGAGACATAACTATGAGCCATTTTTAATTGGTTTTCGAACAATATAAAAGGTGTTCCTGTTCATCTTATTATTATAGAAATTGTTGGAGTTATTTTTTGGATTGCTTAGTGTTATTTTTCCAGAAATATTTTGGTTTATCCAACAGGGAATTATTAGTACGCTTATCTTTGTCTATTTACTTTGGATAAATCGACTTTTTGGAGATATGCTTATCAATGCTATTATACCATTATGAGTATTTATGGTTTGGATTATTTGGGCAGGAAGTAGTAAAGATAATGTTCATATTGAAATATCAAAAACAACAAAGAAAAGATATTTATACATCTTTTTGTTAGCTATTTTTAGTTGGCTTTTTGTTATGGGGGTATATTATTTAAAACCTTATATCAAAAATAATTTTTCTTGGGATGGTATAAGTCTTGGTTTTCAGTATTTTTATATGTGAAGACTGGGTAGAATATTCTAACAACCTCTATTTTTTCTTGTAGGAATGTGGCTTATGGCGAAAAAGAAAATTAGAAAAACTGGATTTACTGGATAGTAGGAGATATTATATCTGTACCTTTTATATTATCATAAAAAGCTAATATTCAGTTCTTTTTCAATATTTTATTTTTACAATTATTGCTATTTTTAGCTTATATAGAATGGAAGAAACATTACAACAATCAACAGGCAAAAATATGCCGAATAGCCTTCGTAGGGACGCTAGAATGTACAGGAAAAACTACACTTTGTGAAAATCTTGCAAAAATATTATCAAACACAATGGGTACCTAATTTATGCGTACTTATTTACATGGGATGAGAAGTTTGTACTTGGGACGACCTTATTCCTATTGCACAAAGGACAATTAAAGTCTGAAAAATGAGGCTATAACAAAAGGCTAATGGTTATCTATTTTGTGATACCAATCTCTTTGAACTAATGGTTTATTCTTATATTTATTATCAAAAATGTCCTGATATTATAGAAAAATATGCTATAAAACATTATTATGATATTATTTTTTTAACAAATATAGATGTTCCTTGGCAGGCTGATGATTTAAGAGATAAACCCAATGAAAGAAAAGAAGTTTTTCTATTTTTGAAAAATTTTTAAAAATATAATTATTCATTTTCTATTTTTGGAAGGAGATATAGAAACTCGTGTCCAAAAAGTAATTTCAAAAATTAATTTATGGAACAATTAACCGCTTTTGACAAGCTCTTAATAGGAGAAAAAGGTATAGAAATCAATAAATTACAATATCAATTGGAACTATTTAAGAAAGGGGTTAAACCAATTGAACTCATTAGGCCAGCTACTTTAAATGATGGAATTTTTGAGTTTTTCAAAAGATGAAGCCATCAAGTATGTGAGTATATATCAGAAGATACAGTTGATATATTAAAATTTGTACCAACCTCAGGAGCTGCTACACGTATGTTTAGTTTTTTTATCTAAATTTATTAATGAATATAATCCTGAAAAAAACAAACATTTGAAGAATATATTTCAGAAAGTAATAATGTTGAAACTAAGATTTTCTTTACACATCTTTCTCAGTTTGCTTTTTGATGAATTAGATTCATATCTGACAAAAATAATTCTTTAAAAATCTTTCAGAAGATGACTTACTATAGCTCGTATTTTTACTTCTGAAGAACCTTTTGCTTATCAAAAATAAGCCTAAAAGGATTATTTCCATTTCATAAATATGGAAATAATATAGTAACTGCTTTTGAGGAGCATTTTCAGGAAGCCGTAATGTATGCTTCACAGGGTGAAAAATGTGCATATTCACTTTACGATTTCTCCTGAATTTACTAATGATTTTCTAAAAACTATCAGAAATAAGACCTATTTTTGGAGAAAAGATATCAGACTCACTTTGAAGTAAATTTTTTTCTTATCAAGATAGTAGTACAGAAACGATTGCTGTTACATTAGATAATATTCCTGTTAGAAATTCTGAGGAAATTTAATATTTCGACCATCAGGACACGGGGCGCTTTTTAAAAAATTTAAATGACACAACAGCAGATATTATTTTTATAAAAATATTGATAATGTTGTTAAGCAAACTTATATTGATGAGTCTATATTTTTATAAAAGAAGTTTTAGCAGGGAAATTAGAAGAAATAAGGTCTCGTTGTCATAAAATTTTAAGGCAAATCCAAAAATAAGATAAAAAGAAAGATATTCCTCAACTTCTGCTTTTTATTAGAATTAAATATCCATATACCAAATTATGTATATAATTCACAAAAATATATCTTTGGAATATATTTTTGAAGTTTTTAAATCGTCCTATTCGAGTTTGTGGAATGGTAAAAAAATGAAGGAGAAGCAGGTGGAGGACCTTTTTGGATAAAAAGATAATGAGAAAGAAAAATCTTTACAAATTATTGAAATCTCTCAAATTGATACAGAAAAATCCTAATCAAAAATGAAATATTAAACAAATCTACTCATTTTAATCCAGTAGATATTGTTTGTTGTATTAAAAATTATAGAGGAGAAGTGTTTGATTTAACACAATTTGTGAGATTTTAATCAAAAGTTTTATTACTCAAAAACATATAATGGAGAGCAAATAAAAAGCCCTAGAATTGCCAGGTTTGTGGAATGGTTGTATGGCAAAATGGCTCACAATATTTGTTGAAGTTCCTATTAGTACTTTTTAACCCTGTTAAAATCAATTAATGATTTACTTAAAAAGTCCATCAAGGAAACTAATTTTTAATATTATATTTTATTTTTTTAATACTTTTATGAAAAATACAAGATTCAAAAATTTTCTACCGAGAGATAAAACTTTTGGGTACTGATGAAAAATGATAACATTTTACTCTATGATAAATATCAATATAATTCTAAAAAGTCATCCTTTTGAAAAAATTATTAAATGATATTCTTTGTAATATTTATCTGTATAGTGATGATTTAGTTATACATCGAGATAAAATAAAACATTTTTGTTAAATGCACTGATTTTTCAAACTCTTGAATATGCTTCTAAAAACAAATAAATTATATGAAGATGAAGAATGTTTTTTTTCATCCAGAGTTAGAAATATTTATACTTACTTCTCATAATCTAACCAATGATTATGACTCTAGAAAATGTTTGAAGAAGGTCTTTATAAAGTGAATAATATTTATTATGATAACCAAAAATGAGTCTATAAAAATAATTTAAGAATCCTTTTGATGAGTATTTAGAGAAATACTTACCCAAGAAAAGCAAAAGTTTCTATTTTGTTACGTACTCAACATGGTTTTGACTTGAAAACCCATACAATAAAAACCTTTTCGCATTGATTTTTGAAACAATGTACAATAACGATTTTTAAGAAGTCCATCAAAGGGTAAAGCATAGCATAACTAATGAAAAATAAAGGAATTGTCCTTTTCACGGAATCGCTGGTTCGGGCAAAACGAATTATATAAAATGGCTTACAAGCCAAGTGCCTAATAAGAAATTTATTTTTCGTGCCTACATCGATGATTAGTTATTTAACCGATCCTTCTTTTTATGGGAGTATTGATTGATAATAAAAATTCAGTTCTTGTTCTTGAAGATTGTGAAAATATATCGCTGAGCGTACCTCTTTCAATAGTAATACAGATGTGGTTTCATCTATTTTTAAACATTGCCGATGGAATGCTGTCCGATGTTCTTGAATGCCAACTTATTTGCACATTCAACTCGGATATTTCTAAGATTGACTCTGCTCTTTTAAGGAAAGGAAGACTTATCGCTGAATATAAATTCAAAAGAGCTTTTCTATAGAAAAAAATGTAATGCTTATTTACTTTCCTTAGGTAAAGAAGCGAAGGTTAATGAGCCTGTTCCCTTGCCGAATTAACTAATATGGAAGTTAAGGAAATAAAAGATAATAATAATAAAAATTGGTTTTCGTTAAGTAAAAGTTGATTTGTATTTTTGTGTAGAACAAAAAGAAAGATAAAATAAAAAAATAATATTTTAATGATTATCACAATCCCTTAATGTAAGTAAGTGAATAAAAATAGTTTTGTTTTTGTTATCATAAAGGTAGAAATATTTTTCTTAAAAATAGTTTTGTGTTATATTTTTTTCGTAACTTTGCCTAGAAGTTAATTTATCTTTTTATAAAAAAGAAATAGTAAATAATTTTCATAGGTAGATAAAGCAAATAGATAGTGTATGTTTGCTTTGTAATAGTTTATTTATACTTTTCAAAGTTAATGTAATCTTTGATGTAGTTCATTTGTTCTTAGTGAAAGTTTATTTGTGTTTTTAGTTTGTAGCTATGAACTATTTAAAAAGGAAAGGTTGATAATTGAGAAATGTTTAAATAAAATAGGAAAAATGTAATAATTTGTTAGTAAGTTGAAATTAAAAATAATTAAGTTATGCCTAAACCATACGCTATACGTATTACCGCTACGAAGGTAATGATTGACGCTCTCCGTAGAAATGACGGAAAGATTACAAAAATTGATAACACTTTTGTTGATGAAATGGAAGCATTGCGTGCAGAAGTGGAAAAATTAAATGGTGAGCAAGAAAAACTAAAAAGCTGACCTTAAAAGCTAAGACGGAAGCTTTTTGTTTCTAAGATGAAAGATCTTGATCAGAAGTATGCTTTTTGCGAAAAAGCGTATAAAAGTAGATGTCCCTCAAGTATCTTGGAAAGAATTTGGGGTAGATGCTACAAGGTAGATAAAAACATTGTAATCAATAAATTGTTTATAGTATAAAAATAAAGATGGTTAAATGAACTATGTATATACTTCTGTAGAGAATAATATTGCTATTATAGAATTTTCTAGCGAACAAGCTAATGCACTTTCGATGGATTTACTCCATAGATTGGCAAAAGAACTTGATGCAGCTTCTGTTAATGATTCTGTAAAAGTTGTATTATTAAAAAGTGCAGGCGAAAAACTTTCTGTGCGGGTGCTGATGAATTAGTAAAGGTAGATTCATTAGAAAGTGGGAAAGTCTTTTTAGCGGTTTCTGCAAGAGTACTCAATGCTATTCGTAACTGTTCAAAGCCAGTTATAGGCAGAGCAAGGCAAAACAGTTGGAGGAGGAGTAGGGATACTCGCTACTTGTGATTATGTATTCGCTACTGAACAAGCAAGTATCCGTTTGCCAGAATTGAGTATCGGTATTGGTCCCTTTGTTATCGCTCCCTGCAGTTGAGCGAAAAAATAGGAATAGGCGCACTCTCCGAGCTCTCTTTCTCCAGACCAATGGAAAAATGCTTATTGGGCAGAGAAAAAGGGCTGTACGCACGTGTATTCGAGAATATTTCTGAAATGGATAAAGAAATCCAATATTTTGTACAGAAGCTCACTTCTTATCCTATAGAACCCCTTTTTAGAAATCAAAAATCTTATGGAAAGATACTCCAATCTGGGGAGATGTGCTTTTTAATAATGCTGAAATTTCAGGAAAATTAGCATTATCTGAATATACTAAAGAAAAATTAAAGACTAAAAAAATAAATGATTGCGCTTCACAACAGAACATTGCTGAGATACAAGAAAAATAGCTAATGCTCCCGATAATGGTTACGTTATTGGCATACTCATAGGAAGTTTTGTTACCTTTTGCTGTATTGGTAGCCTTAGGGTATCTTTGTATTCTTATTATAAAAATAAAAAAACAATTCTAAATAAAAATGTCAGTACAAGAAACTACTTTAGAGATCCGTTTGGATAATCTTGAACACAATGTACTTTCAACTTAAAAATATTTAAAAAGCTGATACAAAATTTTTAGCAGTAGTAAAAGGCCAATTCTTATGGAAATAATTCCGTTGCTATAGCTCAATATTTAGAGAATAAAAACTTAGCTGATTATTTTTGCAGTGGCTTTTCACCAGTGAAGGAGTAGAGTTACGCAAAGCAGGAGTAAGAAGCCCATTCTTATTTTCCATCCCCAATTAGTAGATTTTGAGGAGATACTTCGTTATGATTTGGAACCCACTTTGTATTCCAAAAAGGCTTTATAACTCATTTTATTGATTTCGCTAAGGAAAAATAATTTACACGAATATCCTTTTTCATTTGAAATGTAATTCAGGAATGAATCGCTTTAGGGTTTTTCTGTGGAAGAAATAGATGAAATTTGCGAGATTATCAAAGTGCAAAAATAATATAAAAGTAAAGACTTCTTTTTCTCACTTATTGGCTTCTGAGGATATTCAAGCGTCCATTTATGCAAAAAGCAAATAGCTCTTTTTAAAAAGAATTTCAAAAGAAACTAGAAGCTCATTTTTCTCATAAAATTATTTATCATAATTGCAATACTTCGGGCATACTGAACTATCCTGAAGCTCATTTTGATATGGTTCGTAGCGGTATAGGTATGTACGGATTTGCTAATGACACACGTTTGCAAAAGGATTTCAAACCTATAACAATTCTTAAAAAGCATAATTTCTCAGATACACACTATTCAGGAAGGGGAATATGTAGGGTATAATTTTTGGTTTCCAAGCTCAAAAACCAATGGAAATAGCTACTATTTCAGTAGGCCACGCTGATGGTTTGAATCGCATTTATGGTAAAAAGAGGTAGGCTTTTGTTTTTATTAAGGATAAAAATGTCCTATTGTAGGAAATGTTTGTATGGATATGATAATGGTAGATATAACAGGTATGTGCTGTGAGGAAGGAGAAGAAGTCATTATCTTTGATGAGCGACACACTAGTGAAACCTTGGCGGAAACAGCACAAACAATTTCTTACGAGCTTATCACCCTCACTTTCCCGAAGAATAAAAAGGGTATTTATAGAATAAAAATTCTTTCAGAATGATAAAGGAATTAATATTAAAAAGAATGAAACAAAAATACAATACTAAAAATATGAAATGTAATAGAAAATATAATTTATTTTTAATAAATGTATTTTTCATTACTCTATTTGGGCTTTTTCTTGCGAAAGTGATGATATTTGCGCTAATCCGGCACCAACGCCCCGCCTGATTTTACGTGTCCAAGATAAAGATAAACCTATACAACATAAATTAGTTAATAATTTAATAGTTTTTGGAAAGGATAACTCTAAGGTAATCCTTAAAGCCTCAACAGATTCTATTGTTCTTCCTTTGAAAATGCTTGAGAATGAAAACAACTTTTGTTTTAGTCAAAGATGCAGTAACAGATTCAAATGGGAATATTACCTCTGGCGACCAAGCAGAACTAAAAAGTTACTTATACTCCTGAAAATTTATTTATAGATAAAAGGTTGTGGCTATGGGTTTATATTCAAAAACTTGCAAGTGAGTTTGTCCAACTCTTCTTGGATAACTCGTACTAATGTAATTAATAACACTATTCAAGATGAAAGGAAAGCTAGCGTACATATTTATTATTAGTTTTTGTATTAATATTAGTTTTGCTCAAGAGAAACAGAAAACTTATGCGCATACTTATGGCCTTCGTATAGGAGCAGATATAAGTAAGCCCATTCGTTCTCTTTTTAGACAAAAGGGTATACAGGATTGGAGTTGGTAGGAGATTATCGATGGTCTTATAGATATTATTTGGCTGCAGAACTAGGGCAAAAGAACGGAAAGAGACATCTACTCAATACTTTGACTTTTACAACTAATGGACAATATATAAAGCTCGGGTTTGATTACAATACCTATGATAACTGGTACGGAATGGAGAATATGATATATTTTGGAGGGCGTTATGGTTTCTCTATTTATTCTCAGGAGGTTACTTCATATACTTGGCATACGATACATAACTATTGGAATGAGAACTTAAAGGGGAACGATACCAATATATTGCAAAAATATACGGGACGTACAGCACATTGGTTGGAATTAGTAACAGGACTGAAAGTAGAATTACTCAAAAACTTATATGCATCTGCTTCTTTCAGGTTTAGTTTTCTTTTTATACCAGAAGGAAAAATGACTTTCCTAACTTTTTGGTTACCAGGTATTGGGAGAGTATGGGAAAAGAAGTCGTTTTGGAATAAATTATAATTATATAACTTATATGATTCCCTTTTATAAAAGGGAAAAATGAGAAGAAAGCTAATTAAGGCTTTCTATTTTTACGTATCTATAAAGGAATGCCGAAAAGTTATTTTTCTATCAGTTGAAAAATGAAATATATGTATTATAAGTTAAAAATAACTGAAATATACAAAATATTTGCTATATTTGCTCTTTAATATCTTATTAGAATACTTCTTAGAATATAGAAAAGGTTTCAGTAATAATTGCATTCCTTGAAAAAGAAAGTATAAAAATTAAAGAATAATTCATAACATTATCATATAATGATACTAATATTATCTTCATTGATTGCTATAAGTTGTAGCAAACCTAAAGAAATAACATTTAAAAATGGAAGATATTAATATCATTCCGAAACCCTAATGAGCTATCTTTACAAGAAGGAAATTTCAAATTTGATGAGAATACAACTTTTGTAGTGCCAGATTCATTGAAAAATGTTGCAGAAATACTTACTTCTAAGTTTAAAAATAGTAAAAATTGGGATATTAAGCTACAAACTCAAGAAAAACATCTAATTTTGTTCAATTTGTAGCAGATAAATCTATCAGAAAAAGAAGGATATGCATTAAAAATCAGACAAAAAATGGTGTGACAATTAGCGCAAATGATTATAATGGCTTTCTTTATGGAGTAGAAACTCTAAGACAATTGTTACCTTTACAAATAGAAGCAAAAGAAAAGAGTAGGAGCAGGAGGTAAGTTGGGTTATTCCTTCGGTAGAGATTAATGACTATCCACAGTACCATTGGCGAGGTTTGATGTTAGATGTATCTCGTCATTTCTTTCCTAAAGAATATATTATAAAAAAACATTGGATAGAATGGCTTGCTTAAACTCAATGTTTTCCATTTTCATTTAGTTGATAATGAAGGTTGGAGAATTGAGATTAAGAAGTACCCTAAACTCACAGAGATTGGAGCTTGGCGTGAGGATAAAGAACATCTTCACTGGAATGAAAGAGGTCTGCAAATCGTTCTTTCGATAAAGAACAAAAACGAATACAAATATTGCAGAGCAAGAAAATAAAAACAATACGGAGGATTCTATACTCAAGAGGATATAAAAGAAATTGTTGCATATGCTCAAAAACTGGGGATAAATGTAGTGCCTGAAATAGAAATGCCAGCGCATACAATGAGTGCCATAGCTTCTTATCCGAATTTGTCTTGCCATAAGCAACAAATAAGAGTTCCTTCTGGAGGTATGGCCTATTACAGATATTTATTGCGCTGGGCAAGAAGAAACATTTGTTTTCCTTGAGGATGTCCTAAAAAGAGGTAATGGATTTATTTCCAAAGTAAGTATATTCATATAGGCGGAGATGAGGCAACTCATACCGAATGGGAGAAATGCAAAGCTTGTAACCAAAAAGAATGAAAGATGAAAAACCTTAAAGATGTTCATCAATTACAAAAGCTATTTCATAAAACGTATGGAGAAATTCTTGATGAATAATGGTCGTACGCTTATCGGTTGGGACGAAATAATAGATGGAGGGTTACCTCAAAATGCAGCTGTTATGAATTGGCGAGGAATAGATATCGTTAAAAATCTATTGAGCAAGGGACACGATGTTGTACTAACGAGTGATTTCTATATTGATAAGTATCAAGGACTTCCAGATAATGAGCCTTTAGCTATTGGCGGGTATGTAACACTAAAAAGCATCTACGAAAATGAATTAGGCAAAGATAAATTGAGTGCAGAGGAACAGAAATATATTTTTAGGTGGACAGGCAAACCTTTGGGCAGAGTATATTATAAGTGAATCTTTATCTGAATATATGATTTTCCCTCGACTTTTCGCACTTTCTGAGATAAATTGGAGTAATAAAGAGAAAAATTGGGATAATTTCATTGAAAGAGTTAAAAAATTCTTCCCAAGATTGGAACTAATGGGGGTAAATTATGCTAAATCAATTTATCAAATTACAGCAAACATAGAAAAATATAGATGATAAAAAGCGATAAGAATTTCTCTACAAAGTGAAGCCCTAATTCAGATATTCATTATTTAATTGATGACGATAATTGGGATAATTCTCAAAATACACAACTCCCATTGAGGTAAATAAAACAACAAAGATAAAAGCTGCTTCTTTCTTAGAAGGAAAACCTCATAAAAGCTATTTATGAGAATACAATTACTTTCCATAAAGCACAAGGAAAAACCTGTTACCTATCAAGTTCCTTATCATAAAAACTATCAAGGAAAAGGAGATGGAACGTTAACTAATATATTAAAAGGAACAAAAACTTCCACGATGGTCAATGGCTTGGGTGGCTTGGGCAAAATACAAGTTTCACTATTGATTTACAGGAGAAACAACCTATAGAACGTGTTGTTTTAGGCGCTCTTGAAGAGCAAGGACAAGGAATATTTTTCCCCTATCAGTATTACTGTCTATACTTCTCTTGATGGAAGTAATTTCACAAAAAGTAGCTCATCAAGATAATCCTTATAAAAAGAATGGATACTCTATTCTTAAAGGATTTGAGTTCAATCTTGAAAAAAACAAGAAACAAGGTACATAAAAATAGAGCTAAAAGTATTAGATAAAAGCTCCAAATGGTGGAGATGCTTGGCTATTCCTTGATGAAGTACAGGTTTTTGAGATGGTAAAAACTAAAAACAACTAAAAAATTCTTTTTAACATTTAGGATAAACATATTTTTATCTTATTCTAAATGTTTTTCTCATAAGGTTTTATGGTAAGAAAAATTAATAAAAAGAGAATAAATTAGTATTTATTGGAGGGATTATTATTAAATTTTTGTATCTTTGCACTCATAAAAATAAAAATAAATATAAATAATCATATAAAAATGAAAAATATATCGATACAGGAAAAGAAAAGATACTCGTAGTGGGTTCGGGGCTGGATTGGCAGAGTTAGGCAGACAAAATGAAAATATGGTTGCTCTATGTGCAGACCTTATAGGCTCTCTGAAAATGGAAAAATTTATTGAGGAAAAACCCTACAAGATTCTTCCAAATAGGGGATAGCCGAAGCAAATATGATGGGTATAGCCAGCAGGGCTTACTATTGTGCGGGAAAAATTCCTTTTACAGGTACTTTTCGCTGCTTTTTTTCTACTGAGGGCAGTGTATGACCAAATTCGTCAATCTATAGCCTATTCTAACAAAAATGTGAAGATTTGTGCTTCTCACGCAGGTTTAACTCTTGGAGAGGATGGCGCTACTCATCAAATTTTTAGAAGACATTGGCTTAATGAAGATGTTGCCTAATATGGTAGTAATCAATCCTTGTGATTATAACCAAACCAAAGCCGCTACTAATAGCTATTGCAGAATATGAAGGACCTGTTTATCTTCGATTTGGACGCCCAGCAGTAGCAAATTTCACTCCTGAAGACCAAAAATTCCAAATAGGAAAAAGGTATTTTTACTCAATGAAGGTAAAGATGTAACAATTATTGCTACAGGACACTTAGTTTGGGGAAGCATTACTTGCTGCAGAAGCACTAGAAGAGCAAGGAATTTCTGCTGAAGTAATCAATATTCATACAATAAAAGCCTTTTAGATGAAGAAATTATACTCAATTCTGTTAAGAAAAACTAAAGCTGTTGTTACTAGAGGAACATAATTATTATGGAGGGTTAGGAGAGAGTGTATCAAGGGTCTTAGTGAAGAATTTCCCTGTTCCGCAAGAGTTTGTAGCAGTGAATGACACCTTTGGGGAGAGTGGCACTCCTGATGGATTGATGAAAAATACGGATTGGATAAAGAAGGAATTCTTAAAAGCAGTTGACAAAGTAATAAAAAAAGAAAAATAAAAATTAAAAAGCTATCAAAAATAACTTGATAGCTTTTTAATAATCTTATATCAATCAATGAAATATTCATTCATAATAAAGATAAATGAATATCAATAATAGAATTCCTTATATATCAAAAGCAAATTATATTTATTTTGGAGCAATTTCTAAGATAGGATGTAACATTTCTTTCTTTGTTATATTACTTTTTGCTACTTAAATCAGGGTAATAAATAGTATTATTTATTTTTACACCATCTTTTTCCTCTGCAGATTCAGAAAATGCTTCTATTTTTCATATTTATTACATTTGCTTTATATTGATTACCTATTCCATCAACAAAAAGAGGAGTAAGACCATCATACACCAAAAATATATTTATTATGAAGGCTTTTTTTCTCTATTTTTAGAATAGATAGCAGGTATAAATATATTTTGCACTAGAATATATAGAAAGAAACTTTACATATCCTACTTTATCTCCAAGCTCTAAGAAATAGCCATCCAGAGCATTCTTTTCGATTTTTGTATAAATATGAGGAATTCTTACATTTCCTTCTAAGTCTAAAAAGCCATAGCGTTGCTCTTACTAAGAATACCCCTAAAACTCTTGTCGTATTTTAAATATTCATATTCTAACGGAATGATGCTTTCTCCTTTTTCATTTATTGTTCCATACTTTTTATTTTCAACAATTGAAAAAGTTATCTTCAAAACTAGTCATATAAGAATAGGTTGGCGGTAGGATAACCTTTCCTTTATAAGACAATCCGTAATATCCTTGTTCATAAAAAGGAATTACTTTATCAGATTTATCAACTTCTTTATAAATGTCTTTATATTCGTACTGTTTTTCTATCACCAAAGGCTAAAAATAAAAGCCCTCTATCTATGAATTTTTCAACAACAAGGTCTCCATTTTTCATTAGGCTTAATACGAATACGATAAATGTTTATATCAGAAAAAGATAGGGAATAAAGGGAATTATTCTGAAGCTAGAATAAAAACCTCAAAAAAGATGTTTGCCTTTGTATCCTTTTTATAGTTGTGAGTACAGAATCTTTCTTTTTGTCATAGATAACATAAAAGTGAGTCTCCTTTTAAAATTGAACATTGAAACGGTGTATAGACTTTTTATTTTCTTTTTCATCCTCCAAATATGTAGATAAAGCTGTCTTTATTCATTTCTGAATAAGCAGAATAAGACTTGTCATTAAGGACAGACATATCTATTCTTGAAGATTTGCAAGATGCTAAAAAGAAATAAGAGAGAAAGAATGAAGAGTATTTTATATTTCATAATGATAAAATTTTTTATAGTATAAATTTTTATATAATAAATAGATGTAAGTATATAATATTCAATTTATGTTATAAAAATAATATTATATTTCAATATATTTATAAGATATGTTTATATAATATAAGGATATTATTATATTTTTATAAAGTCAAAATTATATTTGCAAAGTTAAAAATAATATTTTTATAAAGTCAAAAATTATATCTAACAAAGTCAAATCAATATTTAATAAAGTCAAAGTTATATCTAACAAAGTTAAATTAATATTTTATAAAGTCAAAGTCGTATCTAATAAAGTTAAATCAATATTTTATAAAGTCAAAGTTATATCTAACAAAGTCAAATTAATATTTTTATAAAGTCAAAGTTATTTGGAGCAATAATAGTTAATAATATAATATTTTTATGTAATAAGTAGGTTTTTAGGTTATATATATGAATAAATATTAATAAAAAAGGGATAAAAAATAAATTTATCCCCTTAAAGTGATAATATTTTTTTATTATCTTGCTTGGATTATAGAAACAAAAATCATCAGCAATAAGAGATGCTCCTCAATTAAGCCACCATCAACATCTGGATTAGCAAAAGAGAAGCAGCATTTTTGCATTACAGCTACCACCATAAAGAATAGTAACATTGTCCAGCTACTTCGTTTCCGTATTTCTCATTGATAGTTTTTCTTATGAAAGCGTGAATTTCTTGTGCTTGCTCAGGAGAAGCAGTTTCACCTGTTCCGATAGCCCATACTGGTTCATATGCAAGAACGATATTAGCCCAATCAGAAGCTGATAAATGGAAAAGAGCTTTTTCTATTTGGCTTTTTACAACTTCAAAGTGTTTGTTAGCTTTTCTTTCTGCAAGTTTCTCTCCTATACAAAAAGATAATTCTCATTTGATGAGCTAAAGGCAGTATCTACTTTTTAGCAAGGCTCTCGTCTGTCTCATTGAAGTACTCTCTACGTTCAGAGTGTCCAAGTATAATGGTTTTAACATAATACTTTCAAGCATATCAGCAGATACTTCACCAGTATAAGCGCCTTTTTCAGCAAAGTGCATATTTTGAGCCGCAACAACAATAGGGCTTTCTTTTGTAGCTTGAACAGCTAAGGCTAAATTTACGAATGAAGGAGCAATAATTACTTCAGCCTTTGTTTGAGGAAGCTTTTCACTAATTCATCAATAAGATTGATGGTTTGTTGTGTGTTGTTGTTCATTTTTCCAGTTTCCTGCAATAATTTTCTCATAAAAATAACTATTATGTTGTAAATTAATATTTTATACTTTTTATAAATGATTCTCTTTCAGAGTATAAAATTAAAAATAAGAAAAAGCTTATTTTTGTCTTAAATATTTTTAATTTTTTTACTCAAAAAGTATGTTTTCTTCTGAAAAAGATGTAAATTTGCATATAAAAATACAAATTATGTTGAGTTTATATCCTTTTAAATTTCAACCTATTCTAAAGGAAAAGACTTTGGGGAGGTACAAAATTAGAAACTGTTTTAGGAAGAATCTCTTGATAGTGATATTATTGGAGAAAGTTGGGAGCTTTCAGGAGTTTCAGGAGATGTTTCTGTGGTAGCAAATGGTAATTTGGCAGGAAAAATCTTTACAAGAGATAATAGAGAGTTATAAAGAAGATTTGTTAGGAAAGGCTGTTTATGAACGATTTGGTAATGATTTTTCCTATTTTGATTAAATTTATTGATGCAAAGCAGGATTTGTCAATACAAGTGCACCCTAATGATGAATTAGCAAAAAGCAAGACATAATTCTTTTGGTAAAAACTGAAATGTGGTATGTAATGGATGCTGACCCAGATGCAAAAACTCATAGTTGGTTTTTAATAAAAGTGTTAATAAAGAAGAGTATCAAAAACATTTGAATAACAAAACTTTAACAGAAATATTAAATTATGAACCTGTAAAAAGAAGGTAGTACTTTTTTATCAACACAGGAAAAGTGCACGCTATTGAGCAGGAACATTACTAGCTGAAATACAGCAAACAAGTGATATTACCTATAGAGTATGATTTTGATAGGAAAGATAAAAATGAAAATCTAAGAGAACTGCATACAGAATTGGCTCTTGATGCAATTGATTATGAGAAAAAGATGATTTTAAAGATGAGTTATTCAAAAATGAAAAATCAGATAAATAAAAATGGTTTCTTGTCCTTACTTCATTACAAATTATATTAAATTAACAGAAATTTTACAATTGCTCATACACAAGATTCGTTTTATATTTATATGTGTGTCAAAGGAGAAGGGCAAATTTTTCAGTAAAGATTCTATTTTAGATATACGAAAAGGAGAAACAGTATTAGTGCCTGCTTGTTGCAAAAACATAGAGTTGAAAAACCAAAGGAATAGAATTATTACAAGTTCATTTATAAAGAAAGCAGTTCATTTTTGAACTGCTTTATCTTTTTAACCGAGAATTTATTTCCAGATAGCTCTTGCTTTTTCTAAATCTTCAGGGGTGTCAATTCCTATATTTTGTTTATCTGTTTCTGATCATTTTTATTCGTTTTCCATATTCAAGATAACGAAGTTGTTCTAATTTTTCGCAGGCTTCCAAGCGCTCGCATAGGGCAAATGATAAAAATCTAATAACGCTTTTTCGAAAGGCATAAACCCCAATATGTTTTCATATATGTGAAAGGTACATTTTCATCTCTTTTGAAAGGGATAACAGAACGAGAAAAATATAAAGCTATCCCATTAATGTCTGTTATAACTTTCACATTATTAGGGTTTTGTATATCTTCAGAGTTGTGTAAAGGAGGTCATTAATGAAACTAAATCAATTTGATTTAGAGTGTCATTTTCAAAAACAGTTAGATTTTTCTAAAGGCTATCAGTGTTTCAATAAAAGGCTCATCTCCTTGTACATTGACAATGATATCAACATCCATATTTTCAATAGCTTCTGCAATTCGGTCGCTTCCACACGAATGTTCTTTTGGCTCATAATAGCTTTTTACCTCCATAATTTTCTATAAGAGAAAAATTTCTTGGCTATCGGTTTACAACATATACCTCATCAAATAATTCAGTGTAGCTAAATAAGTTTGTACAATAACGGGTTTTCCTCCTAAATCTTGGATTAATTTGTTAGGAAACCTAGTGGCAGCTAAACGAGCAGGAATAACAGCTATTTTCTTCATTATCAATATTTTTATTTATAAAAACCTAATTCAAGTTTGGCTTCTTCACTCATCATATCTTGGCTCCAAGGTGGGTCAAAGGTGAGTTCTACTTCTACTTCATTAATCTCATCAATGGTTTTGAACTTTTTCTTGTACCTCCATAGGAGCACCTCTGCAACAGGACAGTTAGGAGAAGTTAGAGTCATTAGTATTCGAACGTCTCTATTTTCATTAATAAAAACATCATAAACCAGACCTAATTCATAAATATCTACAGGAATTTCAGGGTCATAAATAGTATGTAAAATTTCTACTATTTTTCTCCAATTATTTCAGTGTCAATTTCTTGCATAAAAATTATTTTTAATGTTAATGCTTTTGCATATAGTTTTATTTGTTCAATCATACTTACCAATCCGTTGGCACGAGTGGGAGAAAGGTGTTCTTTTTAGCCCAATTTTTATCAATAAAATCAAGGTTTGCTTCTAGGATATCAATGGCTTTTTGTCCAGAAAAAACATTTATCAATATGGCTACAATTCCTTTGGTGATATATAGCATCACTATCAGCAGTGAAAATAACTTTATCTTGTTCTAAATCAGCGTGTAACCATACTTGACTTTTGACAACCTTTATCAAATATTGTTCTGTTTTATATTTCTGGGTCAATCAGAGGGGAGGTTTTTTCCCTAAGTCTATCATATATTCATATTTGCTTTCCCAATCTTCAAACATTGAAAAAGTCACAATAATTTCTTCTTGTATCTGAGAAATTGTCATAATGCAAAATAGAAAAATTAATTGAAAAAGTTTCTTATTTTTATAAAAATAAAATTAATTATTTTTAACATTTATTATTCTATTTTTGAATACAGTAAATAAAAATTATTTTCATTTATTTTTGAATATAAATAATAAAAATTGTACTTTTGCAGGATAATTTTTATAAAAATGGAACAAAAACCTTTAATTTTGATTACTAATGATGATGGGAATAACTGCACCAGGGATACGTCATCTTATTAAAAATAATGAATGAAATAGGTGAGGTGGTGGTAGCTGCCAGATTCTCCGCAAAGTGGTATGGGGCACGCTATTACAATGACTTCAACTTTATATTGTGATTTGGTACATATAGATGAGGGGAAAACAGACGGAGAAGTAGGTTGTAACGGAACGCCCTGCTAGATTGTGTAAAAATAGCAAAACACGAAATTTTTGAAACGAATGCCAGATCTTTGCGTAAGTGAATTAATCACGGAGCAAATTCTTCTATAAATACAATATATTCTGGAACAATGAGCGCTGCTATTGAGGCAGGGATAGAAGGAATTCCTGCAATTGGTTTTTCTCTTTTGGATTATGACTGGAAAGCAAATTTTTCATCAAAGTGAAAAATATGTTAAAAGCATAGCTTTAAAATGTATTACAAAAATAAATTACCTAAAGGAATAGTTTTGAATGTAAATATTCCGAATCTGAAAGAAGAAGAAATAAAAGGAGTAAAAAGTATGTAGGCAAGCCAAAAGCACGATGGATTGAAAAATTCGATAAAAAGAACCAATCCGCAAGGTCGTGATTATTACTGGCTTACAGGAGAATTTATTTGTGAAGATACGGGTACAGATACGGATATTTGGGCTTTGGAAAATGGTTATATTTCTATTGTTCCAACAAAAATTTGATCTTACTTCTTATCGAACAATTGATGAATTAAAACAGTGGAAATTTAATGAAAAATTAACAGAAATACAAAAGACATAATTACAGGTATCATTGTTGGTTTTATAGCCAATTCTTTTTGGAATATTGTTTTTGGTGGATTTTATTTACAAAGACAGAATATGATTTTTTTGACAACAATGCAAGTAGCTTATCAAGAGAGAACGCTCCCCTGCTATTATAGGAATGGGAGCTTTGTTGAACTTATTGGCTTTCTTTGGCTTTCTTCGAATGTCTTTTTGATTATAGAGCAAAAAGGAGTACTCATAGCAACATTTATTTCAGCTTTCATTATTTTTGATATTGAAATTTATTTAACTATTTTTATAGTTTTATTAGAGATAAAAAGTTTAAAAATTTTAACAAAAATATAGAATAGTAAATATTATAGATTTTTGCCACTAATTTTTGTATTGTTAAATTTTTAAATAAAAGAGCAATGTACAAGAAATTATCTTTTGTAATTACGATTACATAAGTTTTATACAATTAATTTTTCACAAAAAGTTGACAGGAATGGATAAAAAGAAATTTATTTTGCAGGAGGGTGTTTTTGGGGACAGAACACTTTTTAAACAAATAAGAGGAGTTTTGTCAACAGAGGTTGGATATGCAAATGGAAATATAAAAATCCAACTTATCTGTTAGTAAAAAGGAGATACACAATTTGTTGAAAACAGTGAAGGTTATTTATAATCCTAAGGATGTTACTTTAAACCAATTAATTGATTTGTATTTTAAAACAATAGATCCAACAAGCCTTAATAAACAAGGGAATGATATAGGAACTCAGTATAGAACAGGGATTTATTACACTGATAATCAAGATGAAAGTATTATAAGAGAATATCTTATATCAAAAATTATAAAAATACTGTTGTTGTAGAAAATTTACCTTTTGAAAAAATTTTTATACGGCAGAAGAATATCATCAAGATTATTTAGATAAAAATCCAGGTGGTTGTGTCATATTTCAACTTCATTGTTTGATTTGGCTAAAAAAGCAAATCCTAAAACCTAATAAATATAAGAAAAAGAAAGATAGTGTATTGAAAAAGAACTTACACCTCTTCAATATGAAGTAACTCAGAAAAATGCAACAGAAAGAGCTTTTTAATAATGAGTATTGGGATGAAAAAGAGAGGGAATTTATGTTGATATAACAACGGGTGAGCCACTTTTTTTCTCATTAGATAAATATGATTCTCATTGTGGTTGGCCTAGTTTTTACTAAGCCTTTGACTAAAGAAATTATTTCTGAAAAATTGGACATCACACGGAATGGTTCGTACAGAAGTGCGTAGTAAATTGGGGAGATGCTCATTTAGGGACATATTTTTCAATGACGGTCCTAAGGATAAAGGAGGCTTCCGTTATTGTATAAATAGTGCTTCACTTCGTCTTTTATTCCAAAAGAAAATTTAGAAAAAGAAGGTTACGGAGAATATTTGCAATTATTTAAGACTAAAAATAACATGTAGAAAATATAAAAAAATACTCAATTTAATAATTGCGTATTTTATATGTTTTTATCAGATTATTTTAATTATAAACAAAAAGGTTTAATAATAATTTTCTAATTTTTATTATTTTTACTATCTTTTGTTGCTTTTAAAAGAATTATGAGCAGATTATCTGAGTTCAGAGAGTTTTACCTGAAGACAGTATTCTCTAATACTCTCTTATAAAAAATTTGTTTAATGAACAAAATTTTGATAAGAATATAGACATACTCATTCAAAAATTCCAAGAAAGTTATGGTTTTAACTTTTGAGGATAGTGTATCCTTAGATGAGTTGAATATAAAAAGAACCTGAGAATAGTACTTTTCGAGGACTATTCATATGAGTAAATTAAGTGGAGTACCAAAAAGCTATTATCAATACCCATTACAGAAAGTTTTTAGAATATGAAAGAAAAATGTCTATTTTGAAAAACCTACAAGAGCTTATAGACAAAATTCACGAAGAGTTTGAAGAAGATAATTTCATTGAAAAAGTTTCAAAAGACAAGAATAGAACTCAATGGGAAATAGTAGGGTAGCTTCAAAAATGCTCTTTTTGCTGGTGCTACAGATCCTAAAAATGATGATTGGACGTTTAATATAGGTAGTACAAAAAGAACTGCAATATCATTTGTTATATAGATTAGAAGGACAACTACACTATGGGCTAAAAGTTCAGCGCTTACTCCAGAATGGAGAGCTAATCCATATCCTTTAGAAGAAGTACAACCTTTTATAAATAGCTATTTCAATCATAAACAAGAAATTAGAGAATTGTTGAATGATTATTCTCTATTTTTGATGATGAGATACAGATATTAGACCCACTGATGAGGATTCTCTGAGAAATATAAAAATAAAGCAAGGAATCTTATTAGGAAAAGTACTAAAAGTAGAAGAAGACAGATGGGAGATACTTTATATCAAAGGGAAGTAGTTTTCTTGAGCTTATCTATGACTTAGAAGGAAACAATTTGAGGCCTATAAAGCTCATTTTTTTAGTAATGTAAACCTTATAAAAAGAAACAAAATGAATACTGAAAAAGCAAAATACAAAAATATATAGACCTCCTCGTTACAAACCCCAAATCATTTCTACAAGGACCTCCAGGTATTGGTAAACCCGTGAGGCTAAAACGTATTGCCAAAGGTTCATTAGGCTTAGGTGAAAATGATAGCTTTAGAGGGCAATGAGCAGTTTAAAACTCATCTCAGTTTCACCCCAGCTATTCTTATGAAGATTTTGTAAGAGGAATAGTTGCTAAACCTAACGAAGAGGGTGACGGTATTCTATACTAGTGCTGAAAATAAAGTGTTAGCTAGAGTTTGCTAAAGAGGCTTTTAGAAAAGCTATCTTTATAGTGATGGAAATATAAAATCTGGATAAACAATAATTTTGATAGGTTTAAAAAGAGAAATTCAAAATATTATAGAAAAGAAACCAAATACATTCTTGATGACAAACAGCTATGACGAGATATAAAAGATCAGAAGAATTTATATTAAATAACACGAGCTCTAAATCATTGTATTTAATCTCTTAAAGATTAATAGAGTAATAGAAAGATGAATATTTGAGATAACAGCTGAAAAATACTAGAAATCTATAGAATGATAAGATATTCAAAGACTATAAATTAGCTTATAGAAAGAAATTTTTAGAGAAATATATCTTTCATAAATAAAGTAAACCAGAAAAACTACGTTCTTATTATTGACGAAATCAATCGTGCAAACCTATCATCTCGTACTCGGGCTGAACTTATCTATGCCTTAGAGTATCGTGGCGAAGCAGGTACAAAAGTATGTACGCTATTGAGGGAGAAAACAATCTAATTTTTGCCACCTAATCTCTATATCATTGGTACAATGAACACCGCTGACCGCTCCGTAGGGCATATATAGACTATGCGATCCGCCGCCGCTTTGCCTTTGTAAATATCTTGCCTAAAGATTTAACAGATGAATTAGGCGACCAGTTTGAGAGTGCAGTTATTTGCTAAAGTGACTAACTTGTTCAATACTAATCTATCTCCTGAATTCAAAAAGGAAGAGGTACAATTAGGACATTCGTATTTCATTACTAAAAATACTCCTATTGATTCCGTTGGGAGTATGAGATCAAAAGCCTATCTTGCTCGAATATGTTAAAGATGGTATCCTTATAGGGAAGGAAGAAAACTACTATAAATAACCTTATCAACAATGAAAATAACGCTTCTTGAACATCAACCTCATAGCATCAAAAAGGAGGAAGAAACGTTAAAAGCTTTCTTTGAGGAAATCCTGAAGATTTGTCCGTATGTATTGAAGAAAGACAAATGGGGAAATGCCTGTATATCCTTTTGAAATTTGAGCGTAACAATGAGGAAGAGGTGTGTTTGCAAGCGGGCTATTATGTAGGCTGTTTTATGGCATAAAACAACAAAAATATCGTCTATATAGCGCCCTAAAAATGAATAAAAACAGATAGCTGAAAGCTCACCTATTCAAGAGGAAGAATGGGCAGAAATCGACTCATCTAAAAATGCTTCTCAGCATTACAGGGCTTGATCCTAAAGATACACAAGAGCTCATCAAAATCTATTGGGACGAACCTCCAATTACTATCGAACAGCAAAAGACACACTCACGCCTTTTTCTAATGGTGCAATTCCTTTTGCTACTCAAACGTATTGTGCGCAAAGGACTTAAAAATCATATTACACGGTCGAGGAGAATCTTAATAACCGTATCAAAGGCAAGATACAGTTAGCTAAAACACCTCAAACAAAAATGTTTTTAAGAACAAACTCACAGCCCACGTATGTAGGTATCAAGAGTTTGGAATGAATAACCTCGAAAAATCGCTTTTTAAAGAAAGGTCTTTGCAATTTATCATCAGCTTTTAAGAATACGCACCCTAATTATTTTTGCAGGTAATGATAAATCTATTTGCAGAATTGATTACCTATTGTAGCCCATATTTTTGAGTTAATTTCGGAAGAAATTGATGTTGAAAAACCCTCAAAAACTTACTCCCTAATACTTTTTAAAGAATATGAGGAAGCCATTCGCATCGGGCAGCATATCTTAAAGCGTTTTTCTTATAATATTACTGAAACTACTCAACAAAAAGTAGCTATTCCTCCCTTTTTGGATAGATATGCCTAAACTTTTTGAACTATATGTCTATAAAAAGTGCAAGAACAGTTTGGTAGGGAGGCGGTAACCTACCATCTTACAGCTGATTATACCGAATTAGATTTTTGCTCAACACTCCAGAATACAAAATGGCTCATTGATGCCAAGTATAAACCTATTTATGAAGATAGTAGAGTGATAGACGACATCCGCCAAGTAAGTGGCTATGCTCGCCTAACAAAAGTATATGAAAAACTTGGCTTAAAAAGATAGCAACGAACTTATAGATTGCCTTATCATTTATCCTTTCATTGAAGAAAAGCAAAAGAAATTTGAATATAGAAAACAGAAATCTCTGAATATAAAAAATATCTATAAATTAAGTGTCTCAATTCCATTGATTAATAAAAAACTACCTAAAATATTTTTAGGTAGTTTTTAAAATTAAAGAAAATATTTATTATGCTCTATTTAATTTAGCCTCCAATGCAATAGCTTTTTGGGAAAAAGTACATTGTTTTCCAAATGTATATGTCTATGTAGGTCATTCTCAAACTCTTCCAACATAGCAAAAGCTACTCGGTATGTGTTGCACGCATCGGCAGGAGGGTTGTATCCGTTTGTAAGTTCAGCTATTTTAGCAAAACGATCACCTTCTACAGTATGTTCAGTGTTTCATCATAGAAATAGGGTTTTTCAACAGTACCAAAAATGTCCCATTTCTAAAGGTTCTCCTGTTTGAGCTGCTTTGAGCCAATTTTTCTATAAAAAGGGAATAATACACGCTCTTCTTTATCAAAATGTTGAGACAAATCTAAAGCACTTTGGTTGAATAATTCATTGATTTCGAATAATTCTAGGGTGTCTTTTCTCGTGTACTTTTGCAAAGTTTGTCTAAGAATTGTAATAAATAAGGTGTTTTTCACGAACATATTGATGGTGAATTTTTACAATATAATTAGCTAATAAATCAAGAGGCCAATCTTTACATCTACTTGATTGTCAGAGCCATTAGGGTAGAGCTTTTAAATCATCAATGAGTTCTTGTTCCATTACTTTTTCTTCTCACAAGCTTCTTCAATAGTTCTTCCTCCACGGCAACAAAAATCAATTCCATATTTTTAAAAAATAGCAGCAGTACGAAATCACTTGCTACAATTTCTCCGATAGTTTTGTTTGTAAAAATCCATTTTTTTATGCAAAAAGTACAAAATATTTTACATGAAAAAGATAAAAGACTTCTAAACTACTTATTTAACTTTTTATAATTTTATTTTGTTTATATGTATTATTTATTTAGTAAAAATAGTTGTTATTTTTATGAAAAATATTTAATTTTGCTATGTTTTTATTAATTCAATAAAAATTAGAAAATAATGAATGATTTTACAAAAACAGCTTTTTGCTATCCAAGACCAAAAATAAAGATTTTACAGCTAAACTTATTCCAAATATAGACAAAGAAACGATTATAGGGTATTCGAATTCCTATTTTACGTAAATTAGCAAAAGATTTTTAAAACATCGGAAAAATGAAAGTATAATATTTTTAACACAACTTCCGCATAAGTATTATGAAGAAAATCTTTACATTCTTTTCTTATTGAGCAGGATGAAAAGATTTTGAACAAGTGATTGATTATACAGAAAAAGTTTTTACCATTTATAGATAATTGGGCGGTTTGTGATACTTTTTCGCCTAAAAATTTTTCGTAAATACCCGAAACAAAACATATGAATATATTTTTAAAAATGGATTAATGCTTCTCATTCATATACAGTACGTTATGCGGTTGGACTTTTATTGTCAAATTATTTAGATGATTTTTGAACCCGAAATGCTTGATTTTGTAGCAGGCGTTACTTCTGGAAGAATATTATGTAAATATGATGTTAGCGTGGTATTTTTGCCACAGCATTAGCTAAACAAAAAGAAGCAACACTTCCGATTATTCAGTCTAAAAACTTGATACTTTTGTTCAAAAATAAAAACAATCCAAAAGGCTCGTGAAAGTTATCGAATTTCACAAGAAATTAAGGATTTTTACAAACATTAAAAACTTAAAAACATGAGACATCAAACGCATTAATTCTCGTTGTTATGCTGCTGTCATCACCAAAGATGGTCAGTGGCGAAAAAGGAGAAGAATACCTTCAGAAGACTATACTGAAACCCTCATTTTTCAATGAGCAAGGTAAGCTTGTAGAGGCTTGTTATGGCGAGGAATACCACTTCCTCTTTACCCACGACTCTCACGGCAACTGCTTGAGTTCTCACCTCACGACTCTGAAGATGAAGAACTAACTGACTGTCTGGGAGGAAAAACACTACCGCTATAACGACCTACAACAAAGAGTGTAGAATGTATTACTTATGAAAATGGCAAATGGAAAGAAACTGTTACTTTCAAATACGATGCACACGGTAATCAACATAAGTCAGCTCACTCTCGCACTGCTGACTACCAATACTTGTTCCAACTCGAATATGATGCCAAAGGCAGATGTATAGATAATCGTTATACAAATATAACTACGGGAGAAAAGATTTTTCATCACTCTACTGAATTTCATAGTGATACCGAAAAAGTCAATACCAGTTTTTCAGAAAGCGGAAAAGCCTTTGTTTATGTTTACCATAACTCGTTTTTGATGAAAAAGGCAATGTAATTTATGTTGCCCATCAGGATATAGGCGACCCCAAACCTTATTCAATAACTGAAAACCACTTTTGATGAGCATAACAACGAAATTTTTCGAGCGAATTAGCAACAAAGAAGGCGAAGTCTATACTCGCAAATACATCTATCGCTATGATAATCACGGCAATTGGATAGAGAAACGCATCGAATACTCCAAACGTTATACCAACCTGATTGTAGAACGAACCATTGAATACGCTAATGAATAAGAAACACCCATTTGCTAATTATTTCTGTATGACCTACGACGAATTTTTACAACTGTATAGAACAGCTCACAAAAAGTAACCAACAGAGATTTAGAAGCCTATCTCTCAGCTTTATATAGGATTGTAACTCCACACGAAAACACACCTTCTCCCTACTCTTTGCCTTTGAACTGCTTTAAGGAGGCATTCAGTGCAAAGACTGCTACTTATGAGGAACAGTGGACAAGCATTCGCTCAATGCCCGAAGAGACTGAACATCTTTTCCGCCTTTGCTTATACCTCAAAGCAGTTATTCTCTTTCAGATAGCTGAACTCCACCGTATGAAAGACAAAAGAACTTCATAACGAAATGCATTCCTTTGGCATCACCTCCGAAACGGGCTATGATTGGTACAATTTCAATCCTTTTAGACCTCTTGGAGTGTGGCGCACGAGGCTTATGTGATTATATAGGTGAAGATAAAACCATTCCCTAACAATTGGCATTTCTTAGGACATTTATTAGATTTAGGAAGGTATTATGAATAACATCCAATATGAACCTATTACAACAAATAGAACAAACTTATAACTTAGCAGTCCCCAAACTATATCACCAGCTTTATGAGGATGGGATGCTCAATTGAGGGACAATTTGGTCCTCGTTGGCTCGAACTTGAGTATCCTAAAATCAAAGATAATCCACCATTACTTTTAGAAGGGCGTATGGATTTTGAAATTTTAGAACTCTCGAAATATCAGAAGAAATAGAATTCTTACATGGTGCCGAAAGTTTTTATAAAATTAAACCTGAGGTTCCTCTTCATTCCTTTTGGGAAGAATGGAGCGAGGCGACTATTATTGTTTATTTTACAATAAAGAAAATCCTCTCCCTGAACCTTGGGTGGTAGTATTTTGCTCACGATTGATTAATGTATATGTTCCTAGCTGATAACTTTTCAAAAACTTTATCTTCTATGGATTGTTAGAATGTGTATTATGTATAGATGAACCACTTGCGATGAGCGATTCTTTTATACCGAAATAGCCAATATGTTCCGTACGCACTGTCCTTATTTAAGTAGAGGAGCAAGCAAAAATAGTAGAGATATTTATAAAAGAAAACTTTTGAATCTACTTACACCTATACATTTAAGAGATGAGAACGCACAGAAAAATATATGGGTTGCTTTCATGAGAAGAGGTTTGATACTTTGTGTAACAAGTTTATTCCCATTCCAAAAGAAGAAAAACAATTTGAATATAGCAATGACTAAAACGAAATCTAATATAATAGAAGAAAGCAACATTTTTGAACAAATCTGTACGCTCTTTGGTTTAGAGGAAGATTATGGTTTTACCGATGAGGAGATGCAACCTTTCTTCAAGGTGATAGAGAAAAAGCCTACACTGCTATCACAACTATTACACTACTTTAGGGAAAAACATCAAGCTCTGAACCAAACACAAGATAACTTGGTAACTCCAAAAGATAACCTTACTCTTTTCAGCGACCCAAACTATTTTTGTTTTTTTATACAGAAAATCAAAATTGCTGTTTGTGGGCTATTGCAAAAGGAAGATTTAGATACTGCTAATCCTAAGGTGTATATGAGTACCGACTTTTACTCACCAACATTGGCAAGTAGAATGTGATACATTAGCTGAATTTTTGTTGGCTATAGCTCACTTGCAAGCTGTATTTGCGCTTCCTTATGCTTATGAAGGCTTTAAATATATCACTCCTGAGGAATTGGTAGCTATAAAAGAGCGTTTCCCAAAAAACCTTTTTGCCCTCCATCATTGGTTAGAAGGAGCCGACTTTTATGGGGATGCTACAGATAGTATTACTATATTAGACAAAGGTAGTCAATTAATATATGCATCTTCTTCTAAAAGTTCTTTTGAGGCGATAGATAGCTTCTTAAAAGATATAGGGGAAGATATGTAAGAAATTAACATCATACCCTCAGCAATATGAACCCATTACAACAAATAGAACAAACTTATGGCTTTCAGTACCCCAAGCTATATCACCGGCTTTATGAGGATGGTATGCTCAATTGGGGACAATTTGGTCCTCGTTGGCGCGAACTTGAGTACCCTAAAATCAAAGATAATCCTCCATTACTTTTAGAAGGGCGTATGGATTTTGAAATTTTAGAACTCTCTGAAATATCAGAAGAAATAGAATTCTTACATGATGCCGATAGCTTTTATAATATTAAGCCTGAATATCTCTTCATACCCTTTTGGGAAAGAATGGAGCAGGCGATTATTATTGTTTATTTTACAATAAAGAAAAACCTCTCCTGAACCTTGGGTGGTACTATTTGCTCACGATTCTGATGAAGCAGAAATCTTAGCCGATAACTTTCAAAACTTTATCTTCTATGGATTGTTAGAATGCGTATTGTATATACGAAAATTACTTCCCGATGATGATGCTTTTTATACCGAAATAGCTAATATGTTCCGTACGCATCGTCCTTATCTAAGTGAGCAGCAAGCAAAAATAGTAGAAGACATTTATAAAAAGAAAAACTTTTGCCTCTACTCTACAACTATACATTTAATGACAGAGAATGCACAGAAAAATATATAGGGTTAGCTTTCACGACAAGAGTTTGATAATTTGTGTAGCAAGTTTATTTTCTATTCCAAAAGAAGAAAAAAACAATTTGAATATAGCAATGACTAAAAACCATTGTATTTAATTGTCTCTTTTTATTTACGACCCTCCTTACAGCACAAAATTAATAAGATTTTTAGTAATATGAACTTAGAAGAACTCAGAAATTATTGTCTTTCCTTACCCCACGTTACTGAGGATATGCCTTTTGACGAGGATATTTTGGTATTTCGCATTTGTAATCGTATATTTGCCCTTACCAATCTGGAGCGTAACCCGTCAGGTGTAAACCTAAAAGTGCAACTCCCTGAACGTGCAGTAGAACTCCGCGAACAGTATTCTAACAAGATTGTGGCAGGTTATCATATGAACAAAAACATTGGAATACTGTGCTTTTTAGAAGGCTTACCCCCTGCCCTTATCAAGGAGATGATACAGCACTCTTACGACCAAGTACTCGCTAAAGTACCCAAGAAAGAGAGAAACTTTTAACCGATAAATAAAATGAGACAGAAATTTACACTTATCACTTTAGGTGTCCGTGACTTTAGAAAGCACTTGCCTTTTACGAGAACTTAGGCTGGCAGAAGTCGGACAAAAAGTATGAAGAGTATGCTTCTTCCCTTTGGGAGTAATGGTATTAGGATTATATCCTTTAGAAGAACTCTCCGAAGATACTACGCTACCTTATCAGTCAAGTGCATTTGCAGGAATAACGATTACAACAATTACAATATTAATTGGTTAATATCAACAAATGACAACTATAGAAATTCCTAAGTTTATAGAAAAGTATAGAGCCTACGAGCGAGAAGGCGGTATGATATACTTCCGTATCTTTCAGTTGGATACGGAGCAGGACGATACACCTTATCAGAAGCATTTGGCAGTAGCCCAGCAAACCCTTATTTCGGTAGCGGAAGAAGTAAATACGCGTCTTGACTGTATATCGGCTAAATCTAAAATAAATCGTAAGAAACTTTTTACGATGGACTATGATTTTAGAGTTCTAAAGACTCGGGTAAGGAGATTTTCTGTCCAAGACTTTATGGGCTGGCAATATGAAGAAGCAAGGAAGGGTAAAAATACTCAGTTATAATTTACTTTAACCCCTAAAACTAAAGGCTACGACCTATATTTCTACTACAATGAAAAAGAAGTGATTGAAAAAGCACTCACTATTGATCAAGAAGATAAGGGGCAAATAGGTTTTGTGTATGCCTCTAGACCCTCCTTATTCATTTATGTGTCGTAAAACTATTTTTGAAAAAGGCAACTTCTTTTTAGATTTTTGTAGAGTTACTTTTTACCGATATTTCTCAAATAGAAGTCTATAAGTGGAGTACAGATAGCTCTAATTACTTTGATGAGGGCAAAGAATGGTGGGGCGCTTTCTTTTGGACAGTCTATAATCCCTATTGGGATAGATATATAGGAATTCTGCTTCTACAACAGACTGACAAAAGGAGAAAAACTAATAGTAAACAACAATATATAAAAGATGAAAAATATAACAGAATTATTAGAATTATTGCGCTCTGATTTGAATCAATACAATTCTCTTGTGGAGGAAGATATCTTAAAAGTCTCCTACAGAACAAAGGAGCCTACTTTCTCTTTGAATATGATTATGAATGGCTTGAAATTTCTGCTCGGGGCGATGAATAAAGAAGGGACTACATAAGTCAGCGTATTGACATTCCTTCCCAAAAGAAAGAAAAATACTTCCTTCAGATATTTTTATGGATAAAAGATATCCATTTGGAAGATGAATTGTATGACCAAGAGGGCAGAAGAAGACGAGATAATGATTACTTAGATGAATATGCTCCAGAGGAAAGAGGACCTTATCTCTAAATGGTTTCAACAAAAGGTGGAAAAATGTCTTAAAGAAAATAATATAGTCGAAACTTACTTTTCACCTCACGATTCTTATTTTATGATTTGAACACTGGAAAACAAATCAATGGACCAAATAAAGAAAAACATTTACAAGAGGGATGAAAACAGATACACAAATTAAATTCGATACCGTTGTAAAGAGGGTTTACACATATTTGTTAAAACCGCTTTCTTTTAAAGAAAACCTTAAACTATTATCATCAGCTTTCCCGAAATTGGACATCATCAATATTCAAGAAGAACGAATATAGCCATAGAAATCATATTAAGTTTCGCATCAATATGAATTTTGAACCTAAATTTTGGGCGATTCGGTATGATTTAAACACAAGGACTAAGTCCCTGATTACCTAAGAACCTGTCTGTCTTGTCGTAAAACTAATAACGATTTACGAGGGAAGAAAAAAGACCTATGGTACAGATACACTATACTGATGAACAAAAACTCTGTCAAAGAAGCTGGGAAGATACAACAATACATTCTCCCTTTCTTTGACCAACTTGATTCTGTGAAAAAAATCCTTTCAACATTAGAAAGTTCTAATCTCTTGAGTGTTACCTTTGACCTTCTTATTTTCTATGCCGACATGGACAGAAGGAGAAAGCCCAAAACATTATATAGCTTTTACGGTAGTCTCAGCTGGAGTCAACCTTAGAAGGTCTCGCTAAAAATACCGGTCTGAATGTTTAATAATTATATGAAATACCTCAATTACTTTTTGTATGTTTGTCATTAGCTTTATAGCTTTTGGACAAATAAAAAACACTGATATGAAAAAGAAAAACCTAAAAACTAACAGAATGTATCCAAATGTTGGATAAGAACCTCAAAACGGAGGATAAGGACTACATAAAAATACTTACAGAAGATGAATTCTTTATGGAAAGCCATTTCACGATAGGAATGGGCATTCGGAATGAGTGGATTCGCAGTGGAAACCCTGAGCTTGTTACCTTCTTTTTAGACCAAGGTGTCAAACATCCTGATGATATGTCGGCTATGATACTCTGAGCTATCACCGACATCTTTTGGGGAAAAAGAAATAGACTTTGAAGGACAGATTTCGGCACAAAAGGAGTTAGAACAATGAACACAAACAAGCAAGAAAAATATGATGAAATAACCGATTTTCGCAAGGGCTTTGCTTGTGTAAGGCAAGGTGACAAATGGGGCTATATCAATGAGAAGGGAACCCTTATTACCCCTATAAAATACGATTTTGTCTATGACTTTTTTCAAGGTGTAGCAATGGTGAGAATAGGTGCACAATACGGATTGATAGATACCTCTGGCAAGGAGATTACTCCCGTAAAAATACGACCTTATAGATGACAACGACTTCTATAACCATCGTCCTGCAGCTGCCTCTGTTGAATGGCAAATGGGGCTTTATCAATGAGAAAGGAGAAGAGGTGATTCCGTTTTATCTATGAAGATACTACCTACTTTTCATAAAGATTATGTAGCTGTAAAGAAAGACGGCAAAATGGGGGCTTTATCAACCAAAAAAGGCGAACAAATCATTCCTTTTCTCTACGACGATGCCTCTTATTTTACGAAGGGACTTGCCTTTGGTAAAGAAAGGCGCTAAATATAGCTATATCAATGACAAAAACGAAACCGTCTTCCCTTTTATTTATGACGATGGGGCTCTCTTTGAGAATGGTAAAGCGTGGGTACAGATAGGGGATAAACAATTTGAGATTAATAAATTAGGTATGAAGAAATAAAATAAGAAACAGAATGAAAATCAATAAACCTTTGGCTAAAAAACCTCCTTTTTTTGATATTGATATCCGTACTGTAGCAGATATTGATAAAGACCCGCGTTTTTATATGGCGGACACACAAGAAACGCCCTGCTATTGGACAGACGGCAAGCGGATATACTACCGCTATTCGCCTATAGAGAAGGCAAATCTTGAGACTTTTGTTTATTTTAATGGCTTTTTGCTAAAGACGATAAGCATTGTTATATCGTGGGGCGCCCTCTCAAAGGGGCTAATCCTAAAACTTTCGAAATGCTCAACGAGTGTTATGCTACCGATTACCAAAGTGTTTGGACATCGGGTGGGCGCTTTGAACCTGTGGATATTAGTACTTTTGAGGTATGTGATGAGGGTATACACAGAATAGATGGGGATGAAGAGACTTCGTGGGAGTTTAGCGATGGGATTAGGCGTGTGGTGCGTGTAGAATTTCCGTATGGCTATGCCAAAGATAGCAAGCAGGTGTATTATGAGGATTATCACGGCAAGATAAAAATACTTGCTAAAGCCAATCCAGCGACTTTTCATCTCGATGAACGATGGTGATTTTGCTAAAGATGATACCTATGTTTTCTATGGGAAAACACCCTTGCCTAAGGCAAATCCAGCGACTTGGCGAAAGATTTCGCATTTTTATTCCAAAGATGATAAACGTATTTATTACCTGAACAAACTCATCAAAGAGGTGGATTACAATACTTTTTGAGGGTGGTAGTGCTCACTTCTCCAGAAGGATATAAACTGCCCTATGGCAAGGATAAAAACCAATATTACAATTGTGGAAACCCTCTTAGCGAAGAGGAAGCTTTAGAGGAAGTAAATAGTCCTCTATAAGATTTTTAATCAAAAACTATTTTAAATGCTAATTACAGATTATACCAAAAGTTCCAAAAATCCATTATTACCCGAAGCGTTTCAGTTCTCAAAAAGAAAAGACATCTTTGCTATCAACTATGAACATCAGCAAATAGGCGTATGCAATGAGTCAGAAGGATTTTCACTCTACACCTTTGAAAAAGAACTGCTTTGGGAAATAAAACAAACCTATTGTGGGGGCTTTATTAGCGATAGAACGCCAGCAAATTTGGCTTGCCCAGCGCCACGATGCCCAGCACATCACCGTATGGGTGTATGACCTGCAAGGGAAGGCTTTGGCGTCTATACCTATGGACGACGAAATCTACGATGCTAATATAGAGCTGAAAACATTACCTAATAACAAAGTGGTTATCACTTTCTATGGCGGACAAGATGGTTGTATGAGCTATCTGCTATCTTTTGAAAACGAAAAACTAAAAGTAGCCAAACAATTGCCTAATGATGTAGATTTCTGCTGTATGCTCAGTGAAAAAGAAGCTGTATTCACCAATTTCTACGAGGCAGAGCTTTATGTAATGAGTTATCCATCGCTAAAAACACTCAAAAAAACACCATTTCTCCAGGATTGAGGGAGCCATAGCACAACCTTTCAAAGGTGACAAAATACTGATTACCGATATGTATTGCAATCGGCATTACATTTTTGATATCAGTACCCTCACAGTGGAAGACGAAATCATTTTCAAAGGTTTTGAACCTTATCAAGATGAGGTAGAAGAGTTTTTAGTAAGCGATATCGACGAACTCCACTATCACAACGGTCAGCTGATAGGAGGATATACCGAAGTAGATAGCGAGCGCAACGCCATATACCATTGGCTCATCGGCAAAGAAATAAAAACTATAAAGACAAAAATGGATTATAATAATGAAAACAAAAGACAAAAACCTTATATAGTTTTATTGCGAGGAGTAATGCCTACAGGGGAAAAACAGAATCCCCAAAATGGCAGAGTTACAAGAATTACTCTCCTCCGAATTTGAAGGGTACGCACTTATATCCAAAAGCGGAAATATAGTGTTTTTATCTGACAAAAGTACGTAGTGAAATAGCCCCAAAGTCTCCCAATTGATAAAAGAGCATATAGGGTCCCTGACCTACCAACTGTTGTAGCAACTCGTAAGGAAGTACAGAAATGCTTGATATGAATCCTTTTTATAGGAGAGAAAGTATGATATAGCTCAGGGTATTTTTACGCTCACAAATAGTGTTTTAGCTACCTGATTTAGTAGAAAAAGTTACAGAAAGAAACTTTTGATGGAGAAGAATTGACTATTGTGGGTAATAAAAATATCTATATCTTCCTAAGGATGCTTCAAGGTCTAAATTGAATAACAATTATGTGGAAAAAGAAACTTAAAATAGTAGCTACAACACGCAATTTTAATACTTTGAGCAAACTTATTACAATGGTTGATGAACTTACTAAAGAATGAAAACAATTAAAAGATAAATTTTAATCATTATAAAAATAAAAACCTCCAAATAAAAATATTTGGAGGTTTTTGAAAGAAAATCATAAATTTTCTAATTATTTGGTACTAACCATTTATAGAGGTCGTTTCCGTTTGCATAAATAAGTAAAGAAAAGAATAATAATTCCACTATTTGACGCATATTCCAATACTTTTCTTTTTGGTTTTTCCTGAAATCATTTCATAAAGAAGAAAAACAATATGTCCACCATCAAAGTGCGGGAATAGGTAATATGTTCATAAATGCCAATATAATAGAAATAAGTGCGGTACTTTCCCAAAAGCGTAACCAGTCCCATTTTTGCTTCAAAACATTTTTGCCATTGAACGAAAACCACCCACTTGTGAAGCTCCTTTTTAGTAAAAATAAATTTAAACTGAGAAACATAGTCTCTAAGTGTCCAAATTCCAAAACTAAATCCTATAGCTTCTCCTATCGAATAACTAACGTTGAGTGCTTTTTGAGTATCATAATAATGTCCGTCTACTACCTAAAATCCTTTTTCAGGAACAAAAGAAAGGTCTTTTATCTCTTTATTTCTAATTATTTGTAAAGAAATAGGTGTTTTTATCATCTTTTGAGATATTTTTCCTATTTCATCAAAGAAAAGTAATTTTATTTCCGTTAATACTTACTATAATATCTCCTTTTTATACCAGCTTTGTCTGCAGGTGACTTTTGCCAAAACAGAATCAATTTCTGTGGTTCTGCGTTTAATAAAAGTAGAAATTCCCGCTATGAAAAAGTTCCATTCCTATACCATCAGGAATATTAAGGGTTTGAATTTCTCCATTTTGTTTTTAACAGAAATATTTTTACATCACGAAGTAATAACATTTTTAGCAGAAAAAGTATCTTCAATATCCTCTCATTAACTTTTACAGGATATCTCCATTCTCAAAGCCGTAGTTTCTCATGCAGAGCTTACTTCATACCCATTAGGGAACATCTGTTGACTGGAAATTCATTTTTACCCCTAAACAAACAAAATCATCATATAAATGAAGAAACCTAATATAAGATTCACAGTAACTCCGCCAATCATTATAATAAGACGTTTGCTAAGCAGGTTTTGCTTCTGAATTCCCAAGGCTATAGCAGGTTGTGCCATTTGCTCTTTATCCATACTTTCATCTATCATTCCTGAAATTTTTCACATAACCACCAAGCGGAAGCCAGCCTATTCCATAAACTGTTTCACCGATTTTTCTTGAATAAAGCAAATTTTACATCAAAAATAAAAAGAATTTTTCTACTCTAGTTTTTAAATAATTTAGCTGGTATAAAGTGTCCTAACTCGTGTAAAATCACTAAGATAGATAAACTTAATAATAATTGAGCTCCTTTAATAAAAAAATGTTTCCATTAAAATTTATTTTTAAAGTTGCAAAAATACTTATTTTTATTTGATTTACTGATAGCAGTAAGTTTTGTTATAATATAGTTAATTAAAAGTAAAATAATTATTCAAAATTATAATAAAATATAAATATTAATATTATTTTAGTATTTTTCCGTATCTTTAGCCAATTAAATTCAAATGAAAGAAGTTTCTCGTTTGTTTGACATTCCATATTATCAATTAGAAAAATATCCTATTGATAATGCGTTAGTTACAAAATATAATGGTCAGTGGCAGCCTATTTCCACCAAAGAATATGTCCAAAAATCAATCAAATTAGTCGTGCTTTTACTCAGAATAGGAGTACAACCAAATGATAAAATAGCTGTTGTTTCTTCTAATAACCGAACTGAATGGCATATTTCTAGATATGGCTATTATGCAAATTGGAGCTCAAAATGTTCCAATATATCCTACAATCCTCAGAAGATTATGTTTATATCTTTAATCACGCACAATGCAAATTTTGCTTTGCTTCAGATGATTTACTTTATAATAAAATAGCTTCAGTAAAAATCAAAATTTCTTCATTACAAGATATTTACACTTTTTGACGCTCTTGAAGGTGTTTCTTCTTGGGAAAAATCTATTAGAAATAGGAAAAATACTGAAAATCAACAAATTGTTGAAGATATTAAACAAAAATACTACCTAATGATTTAGCTACAATTATCTATACTTCAGGTACAACAGGAAAAACCCAAAGGTGTTATGCTATCTCATAATAATATTATAAGTAATGTTAAGTGTCAAAACAGAGTGCCTATACAGCCTGGAGATGTATGTTTGAGCTTTCTTCCCGTCTGTCATATCTTTGAAAGAATGCTTACTTATTTGTACCAATACAATGGTATACGCCTTTATTTTGCTAGAGTCTATTGATAAAATAGCAGTTAATCTTCAAGAAGTAAAAACCGAGACTTATAACTGTTGTTCCGAGGTTGGTAGAAAAAGGTTTTTTTGATAGTATTTATGCCAAAGGTGTGGCACTAAAAGGTTTGAAAAATCATTATTTTTCTGGGCGGTTAAGTTAGGTTACCAATATGAGCCTTATGGAAAAATGGGTGGTGGTATAAAATCAAATTGCAAATAGCAAGAAAGCTAATTTTCTCAAAATGGAAGAAAGCCCTAGGAGAAAAATTGCAAATGATATCAGGAAGTGCAGCCCTACAACCACGTTTAGTACGAGTGTTTTTCAGCAGCAGGTATTCCTATATGGGAAGGTTATGGTTTGACAGAAACCGCTCCCGTATTGTCGGTAAATTGTTTGCGTGGGCATCTATGGAAAATAGGAACAATAGGAAAAACCTATTGAAAATATTCAGGTAAAAATTGCAGAAGATGGAGAAATTTCTCTGTAAAGGAGAGGAATGTAATGCTTTGGGTATTATAAAGATGAGGAACAAACTAAGCAAAATATTGATGAAGATGGATTTTTCATACTGGGGATATAGGAATTTTAGATGAAGAAGGGTTCTTAATCATTACGGATAGAAAAAGAGATGTTTAAAAACTTCCGGAGGAAAAGTATATTGCTCCTCAAAACATTGAGAGAATATGTTAAAACAATCTAGGGTTTATAGAACAAGCAATGGTTGTTGGAGAAGGAGAGAAGATGCCAGGTGCTTTTTATTCAACCTAATTTCTCTTTTTAAGAGAGTGGGCTAAAAAGACATAATATTCAAGTAGATAAAACAAATGAAGATTTGGTTGAAAATAAAAATGATAAGAGAAAAGACTTGGAAAAGAAGTGGATAAAATCAATAAAAAAATTAGGAAAATGGGAGCAGATAAAAGTTTATGACTTTACTCCCCGATGAATGGAGTATTGAAGCAGGGCATTTTAACACCTACACTTAAGTTGAAAAAGACGAATTATTATAGAAAAATATAGACATATGTATAATAAATTCTATAATAAAGAGTAAAAATATAAAAAATAATATAGATAAATATATAAATAAAGAGGGTAGAAAATATTTCTACCCTTTTTCTAATTTCATAATGAATAAACTAAAAATATATTTGTATCCATTAAAATAATAAAAATATTCATTAAATATTAAAATTATATTTATATAAAATCAAAAATATTAGTAAAAATATAGTTTTATTCAGTAAAAATATATAAATGTGATTAGATTAAAATGTAATTGTAATAGGTGAAATTTGAAATGTAAAAGGTTAATTAGTATATTTAGAAATAAATAGGTAAGTGTAGTTGTAAAAATATAAAATGTAATAATAAAAATATAAGATGTAAAGTATTTAAATATTTATTATCTTATAAATGAATAAATGTAATAGTAAAAATATCAAAATATATAATAAAAAAGAATAATATAATAATAAAATAGTAAAAAGTTATGAAAATATTATATTTGCACGGATTAGATAGTTTTTACAAGAGGATAGGAGGAAGTATTGTTAGAATATGCAAATAGAAGCTCCTGTATTGGATTACTTGAATGCTCTAACTTATTTCAGCAGTTAATTAATGAATATAAAGATGTAAATGCAATAATTGGGTCAAGTGCAGGAGGTTTTGATAGCTATTATTTTAGCTCAAAAGTTAGATAAACATTGTCTGCTATTTAATCCTGCATTGTGTTATTATTCAAAAAATGCCTTTTTCCTCATTTTTGATAAAAATTATTTGAAATATATGCAAATTGTTTTAGGAAAACAAGATGAAGTAATACCTATGAGGAAAGTTTGAAAATAATTTCTAATGATATTTCAGAGAAAAACAGAATATAGAAATACATATTATTAATCAGATGAAAGCATTCTTACCCTATTTCTATATTCAAACAAGAAATTTCTTTGTTTTTGATAAGATTTTACAAGAATAAATCTGGTTTTATTAGGAAAGATAAGTTCATTAAGGTCAATCATAGCATTTTATAAGCCCTATTTTTCGAATTTCAATACGTCATTCATAGAAATAGGGCGTATTCTTTTTCCTCTAAAAGTCGTTGTCTTTTTGTTCCATTGAGTAAAAAGTATCAGGAGTAAGCCATTCATCTCCGTCAAAGAAAAACAATGTTAGAATAACTAGTGTCTGTAACGTGCTTATTTTTGATAAATATAATCTCATCTGCTTTACTGAGTTTCTTACTTTCATCAAAAAGTCCGATTTACAGATTTAAACAGGTAATCTTCCTCTGTATGAATAAATTCAAAACTTGAAATACTACGAAAAGAATAAGGGAAACTTCTGTTTTGTAATAATTAGCATTATATTCAATTCGTATTTTAAAAAACCTGTTGTTGGTAAAATTATTTTATTAATTTCTGTATTTAGTTGTAAAACAGCACTTTGTTCAAAAATATTTAAAAGTTTGATTTACACGTCGTTGATGATATTCTAATTGATAGACTTTTTCCATCTTTTAGTTTTTATGGTTTCAATAAAAATTTTTCCATTTTTAGCAAGGAATATAAATTTTTGCACTGAACTTCATCATATTCAGCTTCAGGCTTACTATCAACAGTTATTCCGCCTCCACTTTTATAAAAAGTATTGATTATCAATGTTTTCTATAAACCTTATGAGTACACAAAGAGTCAAAGTTTTCCCATCAAAAATCCTGCTATACCTGTATAGTATCCTCTATCGTAAGTTTCAGCCTCGTTAATAATTTCCCAAGATTTTTTTCTTTGGAGCGCCAAAAATAGAGCTCTGCAGGGAGCAATTTGGAAAGGATAGTACCCTAAGTTTTTCGTTCCAATTTTCTTGTAAATCACCTTTTATTTCTGAGCTAGTTTGTAGAATTTCGCCTTGTTGTCTTTTAATTTTTCAACGTATCTAAATTTTGTAACTTCAACATTATCAGATACTTTTTCTAAATCCTTACAAAGTAAATCAACAATTGTTTTATGTTCTTCTTTTTCCTTTTTATTATTCAGAAGAATATTTTCGGCATCTGGTAAGCCTGCATTAATAGTTCCTTTTCATTGGATATGTAAATATTTGATTGTCAGATATTTTTAATGAAAAGTTTTCAGGAGAAAAACAAAACCCAATTGTTTTTTATATAAAACTTTATATTTTGCTTTTGCTATTTTATAAACTTCTTGTAAATTGACAGGTTCTATTGGAGGTTTGCAAAAGTTAAATTAATTAACGAAGAGTCCCCTTTTCGTAAATGGTCTAAAACTTTATCAAAAAGCAATTTTAAAGTCTTTAAAATCAATAGGATATGATTTTATTTTGATTCGTTGTTGATTCTATATTTTTATTATTAGAAAAATCAAAAACATTTTGTTTATCTAATTCATCTTTAAGTAAAAATTTCAGAATTAACTCCTTCAAAAATCAACGATAAAAGAAAAAAAGGAGTTTTATTTTTCCTAAATAATTTAAAGTATCTGTCCAGTTTTTTCATAAAAATTAAGATTAAAAACTATTTGATTTTTCAAATAGTTTAAAAATATTAAAAATAATTAACTTTTTACTTCGTCATTGAAATATACTAAATAATAATACATTTGCCTTTCTTCATCCAGCCTTTTTCTATAAATTTTTCAGCAGATTCAGGATTTATAAAGTCCATACGAATTTGAATATTGGTATCTAAATCAATAACATTTTTAATTTTCTTACGGGCTTCGCTAACTGCTTTATTTACAATAGGGAAAGAGAAACATCTTCTATATGATACTTTTTACCTTTAGCTTCTTTAAAGTTTTTAAACTCAGAAATTAAGTCCATATACCCTTCTTTTGGTTGAAAATCGTCTTCTTCCTCAGGAATATATTCTTTTTGAAAAACTTTATCACCTAAGACATCATTCAGGAAATGAGTTTCTTCAAAAATCATCATTTTTAGCAAAAATGATTGACAGCTCTATTCATAAAATAAAATTTCTTGTTGTTTATCTTCAGCAGGAAGAACAACTTCTTTACAAAATCTTGGCAAAATTTTTAAGTATTTTTAGTAAAAAGCATCATCTGCAAGTGCTTCAATGCCAGGAAATTATTAGTCCAATACTTTTGCATCATATCGATTACTATCAACAGAAAGAACTTTTATAGCCCTCATCTGCATTTGTATTAAAGATAATGCAACCTTTATCTAATTTATGAATATTTACTCCTTCTTGAATAATTATTTCTAACTGAGTTTCATCTGGTTGAAATTGAAGAAATTTTTGCTTCATTTCAGATTTGAATATTCCTATAGCATCTACTTTTCATTATCTAAACCTATGTTTGTCAGGTAAGTAACATATAACTCTCCTGATTTAATATGTGGGTTATTTGATTGCTCATAAAGTAGTTGTGCAATGCGAAGAGAGTGAGAATGTATTGTGTTGGGAGAGGCAAAAATCTCTCTTGAAATAGAATAAATTTCATTAAAATCAATATGTGTTTCATTACTAAAAACGCATATAATTTTCTTCTTTCTCACGAAAAGATTTAAAAATATTCTTTTAAAAGACCACTAATTTCATCATCTAAAAGGATAAAGGCATTTTTGAAAGAAAAATATTCTCTCCTTTCTGCATATTTCCTATACGATGAATGGATAATGATTCTATTTGTGTATTATAAAAATTTAACATAAAATATTTTAGTAATAATCTTCACTATTATATCCGTGATATTCATCGAATTCGTCTTGGTCAAATTCAAAATCATTAAATTCGTTTTTCAAATTCGTCAAAATCTTCTGCTAAAAATTGTTTTTCAGGGGCATTTTCAGGCACAAAACCGTGTGATAATATTATATTGGGGTAAGAGGTACCTGGTTCATAATCAGCTACTCCTTTAAGCTCAACAAAGAAAAGTCCACATATTATAGAAATCATAAATATACAATAGATTTCGTTGTTCTTCATCAACAATACTTTCAAAATTGTTTCAGCCATTGCAGGTGTATCTCCTTCGGTATCAAAAAGGCTGTATTCTTCTCCTTGGTTCCAGTCCTCATCACTTTTTATAAAATGATGCCATTTCTTCTCCATTGAAAACCAAAATGAGTTAGATATAATACGATGAAATTCTTCTAAATTAATATCACTTTCAACTTCAATATCACGAAAAACATCTGTATCAACATCTAAAAATTATTCTAAATCTGTAAAATCATATACTTTTTAATAAAATTATTCTGCAAAAATACAATTTTTGAAAATAAATAACCTATTTTTATAAGAAAAATATTATTTATAAATATTTTATAATCAATTATTTATGTAAAAATAATAAACGGAAAGTATTTTGCTTTATACATTTTGTAAATACAATTTCTTTTATATTATTAAAAATCGTATTTTTGTGTTTTGAAAAATAGAAATACAATTAACTAAATATAATTTGTTGAAATAAAAACAAAAATGAAATCATCTTCACTAAAAAGTTTCTCGGATACAAAAATTAACAGAAGATTCTGTAAAAATATCATTTGAAATACCTGATAATGAGCGTTTTCGTATGATTTTTTTGCAGGACAATACGTTACCCTTCAAAAAGAGATAAATGGTAATATGGTTCGTAGAGCATACTCTATTTGCTCTTCTCCTTCGGAAAAAGCAAATAAGTGTGGCTATTAAACAGATTCCTAATGGAATATTTTCAACTTTTGCAAATACAGAACTCAAAGAGGAGATTTTTAGATGTTTTTATCCCAGAGGAAATTTGCATATATTTCAGAAATTTATTCAGAAAAAATTTGGTTCTTTTTGCAGCAGGGAGCAGTATCACTCCTATGTTGAGTATTATTAAAGTAGCTTTATCTCAAACTCAACAAAAATATTACTTGTTTATGGTAATAAAAACACCAGAAACGACAATGTTTTTGATCTGATATTGAGGAACTTAAAAAGAATATCAGATCGCTTTTTATACAATATATTTATAGTAAGTCACACGAGAAAGATGCTTTTTCGGCAGAATAGATATAGCGATGATAAATCACTTTATTAAAAATAAATATTCATATATTCCTTTTGAGAGATTTTATATCTGTGGTCCTCAACAAATGGTTGTTCTTATAAAGGATTATCTTTCAGATAATTATGATAAAAAGATACATACAAGAACTTTTTGTAGTTGAAGAAGTTCAGAAAAAGTATATGAAGGGACTTCTCAAATTAAAGTTTTTATAAATGGGCTTGAAGAAAATTTTTGAAATACAGAGAAAAAATATGATTTTTAGATGAACTTTTTAGCATAAAGGAATAGAAGTTTCGTACTCGTGTAGAGTTTGTAGTAGTTGTATAGGCAAAGTGACTGAAGGAAGTGCAGAAATGGAGAAAAAATCAGGTTTTATCTGAAGATGAAGTGGCAAAAGGCTATATTTTAACTGCCAGTCTCATCCATTAACAGAAAAATTGACTTTAGAATTCTATTATAATAAAAGCATATATTTTTTTGAATATATGCTTTTTATTAAGTTTATCGTTCTATTTGTTTAAGATTTTCCATTTTTCTTCTGTAAAAATCCATAAATCGTTTCAAGGTGTTCAATTACTCTACCATTTGAAAATTCATAAACTTTATTTACTAAACCATCAAGAAAAATCTCTGTCGTGAGAACAACAATGAGTGTTCCATCAAAATCTAATAGAGCTTGTTTAAGAATATCTTTTGTTTTCATATCTAAATGATTGGTAGGCTCATCAAGAATTAAAAGATTAACAGGTTCTAGTAGGGTTTAATCATAGCAAGGCGAGTGCGTTCTCCTCCTGAGAGGACTTTTTACTTTTTCTCACTATCTTCTTTATTAAACATAAAAGCCCCTAAGATATCTCTAATTTTTGTTCTGATATCGCCCACTGCTATTTCATCAATTGTTTTAAAAAACAGAAAGTTCACCATCAAGAAGAGAGGCTTGATTTTGAGCAAAAATAGCCTATTTGAATGTTATGACCCAATTGCAAATTTCCTTGATGTTCAATTTCTTTTCATTATACATTTAACGAAAGTAGATTTTCCTTCTCCATTTTTTACCTACAAAAGCTACTTTATCTCCTCGTTTAATAGTGAAATTAACGTTAGAAAATATAGTTTTTCATCATAGGATTTGCTGATATTTTTCAGCAATAATAGGGTAATTTCCTGAGCGAGGGCGATGGAGGAAATTTTATTTTTAAAGAAAAGTATCTTCTTCATCAACTTCAATAATTTGTAATTTTTCGAGCATTTTTACACGAGATTGTACTTTGTAGAGTTTTTAGAATATGTTCCTTTGAAACGTTCTATAAACTCTTTCGTTTCATTAATCATTTTTGTTGCTCTTCAAATTGTTTTTGTTGCTGTAATCTTCGTTCTTTACGAAGCTCTAAGTAATGAGAATATTTTTGCTTTATAGTCATAAATTCTTCCCATTGTAACCTCAATCGTTCTATTGGTTATATTATCAACAAAAAGCCTTATCGTGAGAGATAAGTACAACGGCTTTAGCATTATTTAATAAAAATCTTCAAAACCATTCAATAGAATTAATATCTAAATGATTTGTAGGCTCAGTCCAACAAAAGTACATCTGGATTTTTGTAGAAAAGAAGTTTAGCAAGTTCTATTCGCATCCGCCATCCGCCACTGAATTCTTCTACGTTTTCTTGAAAAATCATCACGTGTAAAACCTAATCCTAAGAGAGTTTTTCTATTTTTCTCTTCGATATTAGTGTCTTCAATCCCATAAAATTTTTCACTCAATGTAGATACTTCTTTCAATGAGTTTCATATACTCATCAGACTCATAATCAGTACGTTGAGTAAGTTCATCATTGATAGCATTGATGCGAGACTTCCATAGCATTTCTTTGAGAAAAAGCTTTTTGCAACTTGTTCAAAAACAGTGCAGTTTCCTTCCATTATTAAGTGTTGAGGTAGGTAAGCAACAACAAAATCTTTAGGAATACTAACATTTCCTCTTGTAGGAGTACGTTCTCCTGCCAAAATTTTTAAAAAGAGTAGATTTGCCAGCACCATTTTTGCCCATCAAAAGCAATTCTGTCTTGTGGATTGATAACAAAAAGAAATGTCGAAAAATAAAGTTGTACCGCCAAATTCAACGGCAAGACCATTAACTGAAATCATAAAAATAGTAAAAATATGAAGTAAATAAAAGTAAAAGGTGCTACCTTTCGATAACACCCTAAAACAAAAATTATGAAAAACTAAACCACTATTGTCCTTTTTCCATTTTATCTTTTTAGTTCTTGAAGAACATCTAAATCACCAAGAGTTGATTTTTTCAGTAGTAGCATTTGTATTTTGAGTGAGTTAGCTTCTTTCACTATTTTAGCTTCTTCTTCTTTAAAAATAGCAGTATGAGAAGCTACAACTCTTTTAATTCTTTATTAAATTCAATAATTTTTGAAATCAGCAGTATCTCCTTTTTCCTAATTTTTTTCCATCTTCTTTTTCAAGATGACGAGAAGGAATGAAAGCTACGATGTCTTCATTAAACTCAATAGTTGCTCCTTTGTCAGTAACTTTAGAAATAGTTCCGTTGTGGATAGTACCTACAGCAAATTCTACTTCATATTTATCCCAAGGATTTTTGGGTAATTTGTTTATGACCAAGAGAAAGTTTGCGACCATTTACATCTAATTCAAGAACAACAACTTCTAATTTGTCTCAAACATTAACAAATTCTGATGGATGTTTAATTTTCTTAGTCCAAGAAAGGTCAGAGATATAGATAAGTCCATCAATACCTTCTTCTAACTCAACAAAAACACCAAAGTTTGTAAAGTTGCGAACAGTACCTGTGTGGCGAGAACCTACTGGGTATTTAGCTGTAATATCTGTCCAAGGGGTCAGTAGTTAATTGTTTGATACCCAAAGACATTTTTACGCTCATCTCTGTCTAAAGTAAGTATAACAGCTTCTACTTCATCACCTATATTAACGAAATCTTGAGCAGAACGTAAGTGAGTGCTCCAAGACATTTCAGATACGTGGATAAGTCCTTCAACGCCATCAGCTACTTCAATGAAAGCACCATAATCAGCGATAACAACAACTTTTCCTTTTTACTTTATCACCTACTTGTAAGTTTGCAGGAAGTGCTTCCCAAGGATGTTTTTGTAATTGTTTAAGACCTAATTGGATACGAGATTTGTGTCATCAAAATCAAGGATAACAACGTTTAATTTTTGGTCTAATTCAAGAACTTCTGTTGGGTGGTTGATACGAGACCAAGAAAGGTCTGTGATATGGATAAGTCCATCAACACCACCAAGGTCAATAAATACTCCATAAGAAGTGATGTTTTTAACCACACCTTCAAGTACTTGTCCTTTTCAAGTTGTCCGATGATTTCTTTTTCTGTTCTTCGATATCTGCTTCAATAAGAGCTTTATGAGAAACAACCACGTTTTTAAATTCGTGATTAATTTTCACAACTTTGAACTCCATTGTTTTTGTTTACAAATTGGTCGTAATCACGGATTGGTTTTACATCAATTTGAGAACCAGGTAAGAATGCTTCGATTCCGAATACATCTACAATCATACCACCTTTTGTTCTACATTTAACGAAACCATTAACAATTTCTCCGCTATCGTGAGCAGCATTTACTCTATCCCAAGCCTTGATAGTACGTGCTTTTTGTGAGAAAGTACAAGTTGTCCTGTTTTATCTTCACGAATATCAACCAATACTTCTACTTTATCACCTACTTTTTAGGTTAGGATTGTAACGAAATTCGTTTTAAAGAAATAACACCTTCTGATTTAGCATTAATGTCAATAATAGCTTCTCTGTCAGTAAGATGAGTAACTGTTCCGATAACGAGTTCGTCTGCTTTTGTATCTACGAAGTTTTCTTCAACAAAGCTTTTCAAATTCTCTAAGTTTGATCTTCTTGTACTTCATCAATACCTTGTTCGTACTTTGTCCAATTGAAATCTTTCAATTGTTCTTGTTATTCTTTTGTTAATTCAGCCATTGCTGATATGTTCCCGTATGTTTTAAAGAGATTAGAGCCTTAACTCACAGAGGTTATACTTAAAATTATTCAAATAAAAATCTTTTTCTCTTCTAGGGCTCAAAAAGATTTTGCAAAAATACAATTTTATTTTTATTAATTTCCAAATATTTATAAAAATATTTTTCCTAAATATTTGAAAATTAGCAGTTATTGCTTAACTGATTGATTATGAATGTTTTACTTTTTGTTATTGCCAATTAAGATTTTTATTTAAAAGTAGAAACATCTAACGCATTTTGCTATAAGGTTTTTCATTTTTCAGTACGTAATCTGTAAATGTCAATAGCTGTGTAAACAGCTTGTCGGAAAGAACTTTCATCTGCAATTCCTTTACCAGCAATTCCGTAAAGCAGTTCCGTGGTCAGGAGAAGTACGTATTTTTGAAAGACCAGCAGTAAAAGTAGCTACCTTTGCCAAACGACATTATTTTAAAAGGAATTAAACCTTGGTCGTGATAAGGAGCAATAACAGCATCAAAAATGTTTATAATCTGAAACAAAGAAGCTATCTGCGCTATAAGTACCAAAAACTAAAAATACCTTCATCATAAAGTTTTTGAATAACAGGGTGGATAATATTCTCTTCTTCATTACCAATAACTCCTTGATCGCCACAATGTGGATTGAGCCCAAGAACAGCTATTTTAGGGTCGATTGATACCGAAATCGATACGAAGAGATTTTTCCATTTGTCGGATTTTTCTTTTCAATTAAATCTTCGTTGGGGTGTTTAGCAACTTCGTTGATAGGTAAATGGTCAGTAAGCAAGCCCACTCGTAATTCATCTGAAACCATAAACATAGGGCTCTCTCCTTCAAGTTCTTGCGCTAAATAATCCGTATGTCCAGGGAAATGAAATTCTTCTGATTGGATATTTTTGTTAATAGGAGCTGTAACTAAAACATCTATAAAACCTTCTTTTTAATGCACTTACTGCTGCAGAAAAGATTCAAAAAGCACATTGCCCACTCTCTGGGGTAGCTCTCTCTAATTCAATAGGGAGGAAGCTCTCGCCAGATATTCATTATATTAATTTTTATGATCAATAATTGAACTTAAATTAGTGATACCATTGTAGGCAAACTCTATACCGAATAGTTTTTCCTAATGCAATTACTTTATTAGAAGCAAATAGGACAGGAGTACAAAAATCAAGCATACGTTCATCGGCAAAAGGTTTTCATTATTACCTCTAAACCAACTCCGTTGAGGTCGCCAATAGAAACTCCTATACGAATATTTGTTTTTCAGTCATTTTTAGTTAATTTGCACTCAAAAATTAGTGCGTATATTTATCCGCGCAAAAATACATAAAAATTATTTATATGTTTACAGGAATTATTGAAAAATTGGAAAAAGTAGTAAAAATCACACCCAAAGCAAAAATATACACTTTTTCATAGAAAGTGAATTGGCTTCTGAACTAAAAAATAGACCAAAGTGTAGCTCTATAACGGAGTGTGTTTAACTGTTGTAAGTATTGAAAAACCAAGTATATGAAGTAGTAGCCATTGATGAGACTTTACAAAAACAAATTTATCTACTTGGAAAGTAGGTGATGCAATAAACTTGAGCGCGCTATGAAACTCGGAGATAGATTGGATGGGCATATTGTGCAGGGACACGTAGACCAAACAGCTGTATGCAAGTCTGTTGAAGAGGTACAAGGTACCGAATATTTACTTTTCATTATGATGCTTCTCGTGGAAATATCACTATAGAAAAAGGCTCTATTACTGTCAATGGGAGTGAGTCTTACGGTGGTAAATTCTCAAAAAGGAGTATTTAGTGTAGCGGTTATTCGCTATACTTTTGAGCATACTAATTTTTCAGTTTATTAAAGAAAATTCTTTGGTAAATTTGGAATTTGATGTGATAGGTAAGTATATATTAGCAAAAAAACGAATGTTTATCAATAGAAAAATATTTTTAGGCGAAATAATCAACATATTTTTTTATAGAGGAAGGATTTTTACAACAGAGTGAAGAGCTTCCGTATTTCATTTGTAACTAAAATATTAAATCAAAAATAAAATGACAGACCAAATTCTCAACAATGGAATGTATATAGAGGCTGGATAGAAGACGATGCAGCTATTTTTCGTTTAAATTTAGCACTTGACAATATTGCGCCTATCGCAAATTATATTGAGTGTGTAAAAATTATAATACCTCTAAAAAAATCCTGATGCACAAGGTTTTTCAACAGATGAAGAACGAGAGATAATTTATGACATAGAAGATAATTTAATACAACCTCTTAACCATCAAAAATATTTTTTTGTAGCAGTAGTAACCCATCAAGGCTATGTAACTTGGTATCTTTATAGCCAAAAATGGTAAAGAGTTGGAAGAAGAAATAAGAAAAAGAAAATAAATACCCAGATTATTCTTTTCCAGATAAAAATATCTAAGGATAATGAATGGAATATTTTCTTTAAAGGGCTGTACCCTAACATCTATGAAATGCAAGCTATACAAAAATAGAAGTGTAATTTCAAATTGTCAAAAATATGGAGACCTTATTGATAAAGAACGGCTTATAGAACATTGGATTTATTTTGATACAGAATCCGATATGCTTCAAGCAATAGAGAAAGCCAAAAGCCTTAGATTTTTCAGTAGAAGAGAGTGAAAAATACAACCTGAAGAAGGAGAACAAGAGACAGAAAGATTTGGGATATAGATTGATTTTATCCAAAGTTAATGCACCTATAAATATAGATGAAGATACGTGGGATTTGATAGACATTGCTTTTGGATACTCACGGAAATTATGATGGTTGAGGAAACACCTATTATCAAAGAATAAAAAAATACAAAAATGAATATATATTTATTTCGGTAATTTCACTTTGTTTTTAGTATCTTTGCATATGAAAAATAATAAAACTAAAGAACAAGCCGAACGAGAAGCTAAAACAATATATATAAAGAATTTATTTTTCCTGAATTGACAGAAAAATCTATAAATTCTATAAAGAATGGTAGTGATTTTAAAACGATTTATCAAATATTACTTAGTATTTCTCCTCAAAAACAAAAAAAGTAAATATCTTAGAGAATATTAACCCAGATTCTTTATATATTTATAAAGACTATATCCCAATACGGCTAATAATGAGTTGTTTAACGGAAGAATAGAGCAAGATTGGCGTGCAGCAGAGTCTCTCTCTGATACTATTTATAGATTTATAAAGAACAAGAAAGATGAATATTCATCAATGGGGTGGCGAGAAGTTTTATTGAAAGATTTGCCTTACTTTTCTATTCAAGTGCAAAAATACCTCAAATATTAATAATATTAAAATAGAAATTTTACGAGAAAAAGATAAGAAAAATTGTACAAGAACAATTTATTCATTTAGATTCTCTTCAACATAATATTCCGCAAGAATATACAAAAATTTACTTCATTGTCAGATAATTGGCTAAAAAGTAGATATGAAAATAATCTCACCTTTGAATGGAACGTATCTATTTTCAGTGAATTATAATGATAAAGATGCAGAAAATGAATATTTTCACTTTTATCGTTCTACGTTGTTATTACCTATGAAATATAGAGAGAGATAGAAAAATCTTCTGATAAATTGCTTCATAATCAGCAAGATGTAAAAAGTTCTTATACGGGAGTATATTTTTGGCTTTTTCAAATAGAGGATGAACTTAAACAACTTTGGGCAAAGAATAATTTCCTGAAAATCTTAACAGAAATGAAATAAAAGCTCGACTTAAACTTTTTGAAACTTATGTCAGAGAGCTTTCAAGTAATGTAAAGAAGACCCTAATTTAAGTAAAGAAGCTGTACAAGAAGGAATATTGCACATTAGAAAATCTTTTTGCTTCTTTTGATAAATTATATTAATTTTTATAAATGAAGAAGATTTGAATAATAAATTGGAAAACATTCTTAATAAAGATAGTTTGAATGTGCAACCATAAAAACAAAAAGAGTAATTTTTAAATTACTCTTTTTATTGGTTTTATTTATTATTTTGCTTGCGTTGTGCTTCTGCCTGCTCCATCATTTCACGCATTTTTCGTTGAAACTTACTTTTCTTTACGAGGTTTTTGTTTATTTTCTTCTATTTTAGCGTGTATTTTTCTCATCAATGATTAAATATTTTATAGCAAGCATAATTAATATTGTAATCAAGTTTGAAATAAAAATAATATAAACTCAATCCGCTGACATAGTTGTTAAAGAAAAATAACATCATAATAGGCGAAAGATAAATCATAAATTTCATACTTGGAACGCTTCTTGTTTAGGTTGTTGCATTTGCCCTGTGGTCATTAACATATAAATGAAAGTCATGCAGAGGCTAAGAGGAACAAACTAATATGATTTCCATAGAATGGAATAGAAAAAGGCAACTGATATACAGAGTCATAAGAAGATAAATCTTTTGCCCATAAAAATTCTTTATTTCTGAGGATAAAAGCCGCAGGAAGAAACTGAATAGACAAAGAAAACAGGCATTTGTAATAAAGCAGGTATACAGCCACTCATTGATTTACACCAGCTTTGCTATAGAGAGCCATTGTTTCTTGTTGGCGTTTCATTGGTTCTTTGAATTTGTTATTGATTTCCTCTATTTCAGGGTTTTAAGGCTTTCATTTTTGCTTGTGAAAGATAAGATTTATACTGAATAGGAGATAATAATATACGAACAATAATGGTAAGAACTATAATAGCAATACCTACTGACATATAATCACCAAAAATCAAAAACAGAATAACAAAAACTTTTATTTATCCAACCAAAAATACCCCAACCTAATGGAATAGCTTTAGTTAATTCATATTTTTTTATCATAAGTTTTGAATATTTTATAGTCAGAAGGTCCAAAAATACAAAATGAAAAGGCTCATTAAACTCACCACCAGATAAACTTAAAGGTGCAGAAAAAATGGAATTTTTCGTAAAATGTTCATTTCTCCTTCTTTTACCAAACTATTAGAGGAAATATTTACAGAAGAAAAAGCTTATCAGAAATTAAAAAGAACTGAATAAATGTTGTTTAAAGCTATCCAATTTGTTTGTTTAATATCTTCTTGGTCATCACTACCTTTCACTAAGTTTTTCAATTCTATCTCCCTCGTATTGAGCAATAGCCTGTGTGTAACGATTTTCATAAGTTACACTTCTTTCCATTCTACGAGTAGTCAAATCCCAAGTTAGAGTGCTGTTTTTCTGTTGGTTAAGAGTATTATTTAACCCAACAGAACGAACTTGGAAAAATCAAGCTATATTCATTTGGTCTAAGTGAATATATATATTCAATATATTGATTTTTCAGACGATTTTAATTTTAATGAAACTGATTTTCCTGAAACAGAAGGCTCAAAAAAATAAATCTCTTGTATTGAGGGTTCTGTTATCATTTTGTAGTAAATTCAATTCCAAAATTTGAGTTATTATCTTTTATTAAATAAACAGGTTTTTATCATATGTAAGCTGATCTTTATAAAAACTTCTGTAATTTGCCCTCCTTTATTGCTGATTTTTAGAGAAATAACTTCATTTTTCTATTTCTGTAAAAAGCACTCTCATTTGCAGAAGGTAAAGATAAAGAATAACCAAAAGCACCCAATTTTGATTGATACTGAGCAACAGCTAATGTGTCAGCTAAGTTGATAGGAGTGTTATGTTTTTCTTCTTTGTTATCTGTTGTAACGGTAGTTTCTTCTTGTTGTTGAGCAGTGGGCTGATTATAAAAATCCACATTATAGCAACCATCATTAAAAGCAAAGCCAATAATGGTTCTTGTATCAAGTTTTCTTTCTTCCATTGAATAAGATTATTTTTGTAATTTATATGTTAAACAAGCTTTTTATAAATGCCACAAAAGTGGGTGAGGGCTAGCCACAGTACTTTTATATTCTGGGTGGTACTGAACCCCAACAAACCACGGGTGATTAGGAACTTCTATAACTTCTACTAAGCCTGTTGTAGGGGTTGATACCAGAGCAGATTAGTCCCGCATCTTCAAGAATTGTATTTATTATTAAATTCATATCGGTGGCGGTGGCGTTCAGAAATATTTTCTTTTTGTAAGCATCATAAATTTTACTATCTTTTTCAGAGAATAATCCCAAGCTCCAAGTCGCATTGTACCTCCTTTTTGAGTGATTTGCTTTTGTTCTTCCATAAGGTCAATCACTTTATTGGTAGCGTTAGGATTTACTTCTGCTGTAATAGCATTTTCAATGTGAGCCACATTTCGAGCAAACTCAATGACAGCCATCTGCATTCCTAAACAAATACCTAAGAAAGGTATATTATGTTCTCTAATGTATTGAATAGCAAGTGATTTTTCCCTTCAAGTCCTCGTTCTCCAAATCCAGGAGCAATCAAGCACACCGTCTAAATTTTTCGAGTTTTTTTCTTGAATATTTTGTTTATCCAAATATTCAGAATGTATCATAATAACCTCAACCTTCACTTCGTTTTCAGCACCTGCGTGTATAAAAAGCCTCTAAAGATAGACTTATAAGCGTCGGGGAGTTCTACATATTTACCAACTAATCCTATTTTAATTTTTTATTTTTAGGATTTTTATGTCGTTGTAAAAATGCGTTCCATTTTTCTAAATTAGGAAGGTTTTTATCAGAAAGGTTTAATTTTTAGAACAACTCTATCTAATCCTTTCTAAAAAGCATTAGGGTTAGGTACATCATAAATTGTAGAAACATCAATAGACTGAATAACAGCTTTTACATTACAGAATAAAGCGAGTTTTTCTCTCAAATCATCAGAAAGCTCGTGTTCAGTACGGCATACTAAAATGTCGGCTTTTCAAACCACTTTCCATAAGAGTTTTTACACTATGTTGAGTTGGTTTAGTTTTTAGCTCTCCCTGCAGCTGCTAAATAAGGGACAAGTGTTAAATGTACAACAATAGCATTATTATCTCCCAGTTCCCATTGCAGTTGTTCTAACAGCTTATATAAGGCAAAAGACTCAATATCACCTACTGTTCCTCCAATTTTCAGTAACAATATTATACTCATCAGTCTTGCCAAGAAGTTGTATTCTGTCTTTTTATTTCATTGGTAATGTGAGGGATAACTTGTACTGTTTTTCCTAAAAATTCACCTTGTCTTTCTTTTTGAATAACACTTTGATAAATTCTCCCTGTGGTTACATTATTGGCTTTGTGAAGTATGTACATTCAGAAAAACGCTCATAATGTCCCTAAATCAAGGTCTGTTTCTGCGCCATCTTCTGTAACATAACACTCTCCGTGCTCATAAGGGTTTAGTGTTCCAGGGTCAAGTATTTACATAGGGGTCAAGTTTTTGGATAGTTACCCGACAACCTCTGGCTTGTAGTAATTTAGCCAAAGACGCCGCAATAATTCCTTTACCAAGAGAAGAAGTAACCCTCCTGTTACAAATATATATTTTGTCTGTCCCATCTTATTTTAAAAATATCAGGGCAAAAAAATAATAATATTTTTATGAATTAACTACTTATTTTTTACAGATACAAAAAAATCAATAATTATTTTTATATTTGGCAAATTTTAGAATTAAATAGAATGTTAAAAAGAAGAATTAAGGAAAATTTATAAAACAAAAAACGAATATTATTAGTGAAGATGAGCGACAAAAAGAAGTTTATTGATTGCAAATCAGTCTCTTTAAACTTCCTATTTGGGATAAAGAATATTATCATTTATTTTACCAATTGAAAAATTTAATGAAGTAGATACTTACTTGTTTATTAATATTTTATGGGGTAAGAATAAAAAGATAATTCTTTCAAGAACTGATTTTTGTGAAAATAAACTTACTCATTTTCTTTTTACAGAAAAATACAATAATCAAAGAAAATAAATGAGGGAATTCCTGAGCCTTTGAATGGAGAAGAAGTATCTCCAAAAAGTATAGATGTAGTCTTTATACCATTGTTAGCGTTTGATAATCACGGGAATAGAGTAGGGTATGGCAAGGGTTTTATGATAAATTTCTATCAGAGTGTAGAGAAGATGTGCTTAGGTTTGGTGTTTTCATTTTTCCTTCTGAAGAAAAATAATAGATGTTTTACAAACAGATATTTCTTTACAATATTGTATTACTCTAGAGAAAAATTATAGTAAATATTTATAATTATTTTCTATCTTTGCCGAAAAATTTAAAGATGAAAAACTTACAGGTATCCCAGAAGAAAATGCAACCTTAGAAAACTCAAAAAGTAACTCTATTGACAGTACCTTATGATGGTACATCAACTTGGGGGTAAAGGGGCAGATAAAGTGACCAGAATTGTTTTTGAATGCTTCTGAAAAATATGGAACTTTATGATATAGAAACAGGTACAGAACCCCTATCTTAATGGAGTTTTTTGCAGGAGAAATATCTGAAAACAGTTCACCAGAAGCTATGACACAAGCTGTTTATGACAAAAACAAAAGAGCTTTTACAATATGAAGATAAATTATTCACTCTTTTTGGTGGAGAGCATTCAGTATCGATAGGTTCTATTCGAGCTGTGGGAGAAAAATATGAAAAATTTGATAGTACTTCAATTGGATGCACATACAGATTTACGTCCTGAGTTTCACGGTTCTACTTCAAATCACGCTTGTGCTGTTTTTGAAGCTAATCAAAAAACATAAATTAGTACAAGTAGGCATTCGTTCAATGGATATTGAAGAAAAACAATATCTTCCAAAGGGAGAGTATTGCTCACGAAATAGCTAAAAAATAAAAATTGGATAGAAGATGTACTTGATAAAGTGTCTGGTAATGTGTATATTACAATTGATTTAGATGCTTTTTGATCCTGCTATAGCGCCTTCTACTGGCACACCAGAACCAGGAGGCTTTGGAGTGGTATCCTACATTAAAAGTTGCTTCGCAAAGTATTTAAAAATGTAATGAAGTTGCTTTTGATATTGTTGAATTGATGGACAGCCCAATGGGCTAAAGCTTCTACAGCATTTTTAGCTGCAAAGTTATATTATAAAAATGTTAGCTTATTATTTCAAAATATCATAAGGATAAAAAGGAAAAAATCAAAAATAAAATTAATATAGCCAAAGAAAATTTCTTTGGCTTTTTATTTTTCTAATTAGATAGTTTTATGAAAGTTTGAAGATATGACAATTTGTCATAAAAATATTTTTGGCATAATCATTGACTATACAATATCGAAATAAAAATTAAAAGTTGAATTAAAAACGAAATAAATTATTATGAGTAAAATTATAGGAATAGACTTAGGAACCACCAATTCAGTGCGTTTCTGTAATGGAAGGTAATGACCCAGTGGTAATTACCAATGCTGAAGGTAAAAGAACAACTCCTTCTGTGGTAGCTTTTACCGAAGGTGGCGAAATTAAAGTAGGAGATGCGGCTAAACGTCAAGCAGTTACTAATCCCCCAAAAATACTATTTATCTTATTAAACGTTTTATGGGGAATAAATATTCTGAAATAGAAAAAGAAATGGCTCGTGTGCCGTATAAAGTAGTTAGAGGTGATAATGATACACCTCGTGTTGATGTGGAAGGACGTTTATATACTCCACAAGAAATATCTGCTATGGTACTTCAAAAATGAAAAACAGCAGAAGATTTCTTAGGACAACCTGCAAAGTAGAGCCGTAATTACAGTTCCTGCTTACTTCAACGATGCTCAACGTCAAGCTACTAAAGAAGCAGGAGAAATTGCTGGATTGAAAGTAGAGCGCATTATTAATGAACCTACTGCAGCAGCTTTGGCTTATGGTTTAGATAAACAACATAATGACTCATAAAATTGTAGTATTTGACTTTGGTGGAGGTACTCACGATGTTTCTATCTTAGAACTTGGAGATGGTGTTTTTGAAGTATTAGCAACAGATGGAGACACTCACTTAGGTGGAGATGATGTTGATGAAAAAGTAATCAATTGGTTAGCAGAAGAATTCTTATCAGAAGAAAATATAGATCTTCGTAAAGATGCAATGGCATTGCAACGCCTTTAAAGAAGCTGCAGAAAAAGCTAAAAATAGAACTTTCTTCTTCTACAGAAACAGAAATTAATTTGCCTTACATCACAGCTACAGCTTCGGGGCCTAAACACTTGGTGCGCAAACTCTCTCATGCTAAATTTGAACAACTTATAGATGATTTAGTAAAAAGAACAATTGAACCTTGTAAAAAGCTTTTACAAAATGCTGGATTGAGCGTAAGTGACATAGATGAGGTAATCTTAGTAGGAGGTTCTACTCGTATCCCTGCAGTACAAGAAGCTGTTGAAAAATTCTTTTGGTAAAAACCTAACAAAAAGTGTAAATCCTGATGAGGTTGTAGCTATTGGAGCGGCTATACAAGGAGGAGTTTTTAACAGGAGATGTGAAAGATGTATTGCTTTTTGGATGTTACTCCGCTATCATTAGGTATTGAAACAATGGGTGGTGTAATGACTAAATTGATAGAAGCTAATACTACTATCCCAACTAAAAAAATCTCAAGTGTTCTCTACAGCTGCTGATAATCAACCAAGTGTGGAAATACACGTATTACAAGGTGAGAGACCTATGGCTAATGATAATAAAAACTATTGGTCGTTTCATTTAGATGGTATTCCACCCTGCACCACGTGGAGTGCCTCAAATTGAAGTAACTTTTTGATATTGACGCTAATGGTATTATTCATGTGTCAGCTACTGATAAAGGAACTGGTAAAACCCACGATATCCGTATCGAAGCTTCTTCAGGACTTTCTAAAGAAGAAATAGAAAAATGAAACGTGAAGCTGAAGCCAATGCTGAAGCCGATAAAAAAAGCTAAAGAAAAAGTTGATAAACTTAATGAAGCTGATGCTATGATTTTCCAAACAGAAAAACAACTTAAAGAGTTTGGAGATAAAATACCAGCTGACAGAAAATCGGCTATTGAAAGTGCTTTTAGAAAAATCTTAAAAAGCATACGAAAGCAAAGAAATTAATAGTGTTCAGTCTGCTTTTAGATAAAATTAATGAAGTATGGAAACAAGCTTCTGAGGATATTTATAAAGCTCAACAACAAGCACAAAAGTGAGCCTCAACCTAATGCTAATTCAGGTCAGCAACAACAAGGAGGAGATAATGTACAAGATGTAGACTTTGAAGAAGTAAAATAAGCGTTGATTATCAACGATTAGTAAATATTAAAAACTACTATAAACACTTGGTTTTATAGTAGTTTTTTATATTTTTAAATTAATCCATACTATTTGTTTTTCTCATTTTTAATTATAATTTTGTGACATATTTGTATCGGATCACAATTTACCATAATGTGGGTCTTAAAACGCTTATTAATCATTAATAGCAATAAAATGGGGTTTAGTAAATTGAAAATACCAAAGGTTTGTGAGCAATGTCATAAGCCCTTTGAAGCTAAAACAATAACAACTCGTTTTTGTTCAAATTCTATGCAAGTAAAAATGGAAAAGAACGGAAAAAACAAGAAAAAGAGTTGCAGGAAAAAGAAAAAGATTCTAGAGAAATACGCAGATAAAATTGCTATTCTTCAACATAGAGAATTTATCTCTGTGAGTGAGGCTGTCGTTTTATTTGGAATTTCAAAAAGCACTATTCATAGATTGATTAATCAAAAACTCATCCATAGTGTAAATCTTGGTGAGCGACTTACTAGAATAAACAAAATGGAATTAGAAAAACTTTTCTCTCCAATTATTATCGATGAGAATGATAAACAAGAGAAAGAGCTTCTAAGAAATATAAAAAAGAAGATTGCTATACGCTTTCACAAGTAAGTGAAAAGTTTGGAGCAAATCCTTCAACAGTGACTAGTATTATTAAAAATTTAATATTCCAAAAAGAAAAATAGGAAAATTTGTATATGTTCCAAAAGGTTGAAATTGATAAAATATTTATTAGACAATGAAAGTAAAAACCCACAAAATGTAAAAGTAAGACTTCGTAAGGTCTGAATTTAAGAAAGAATGGTATGTCTATATAGAGTGCTATCCCTGTTTATGAAGCAAATAAAGAAACACCTAAAAGAGTCAGAGAATATCTCAATAGAAGTGTTAGTTCTGTCGTTTTGACAAAAACTCGCTCAGCAAAAAACTGATGATAAGGAAATGTTTCCTATAAACCAAAACGAGATGAAAAATGGAGTAATCATTTGTAAAAGTGATTTGGATAAAGAAACAATGTTATTTGCTGATGCAATTCGTAGAAAATTGCAAAAAAGGAATATGATGAGCAAATTTTATTAGGAGATAATCAACAATTAAAGCTAAAAGAATTATTAGATGAAGATTTTTGTCTCTTATAGTGAAGAGCTATTGAAGAAGCGACATAAAAATAGTTCAGATGCAATTCGCATAAATTGGAAAAAGGGTAATAGAGCTTTTAAAAATTATTTTCAGGAGGAAGAGTAAAATTTGCACAGATTGATATGAAGTTTTCTGAGGATTTTTAAAAAAATTTCTTATTATCTGCTCCTTGTGGAGGAAATAAGAAAGGAACTATCTCGTTAATACCTCAGCTACATATTTTTTTCTATTTTCAAAGCTATTCTAAAAACAAGCCTTTTATTGATGGATATTTTTTTATCTGATTTGTCTGGAAAAATAAAAAGGTATTGCTGATAGAGAATCAAGAAGAGAGTATCTCAGAGGAAGAATTAAATATTTTAGCAAAAACACCTTGTGATAATGATATTTTAAGACGGGCTTCACTTTTCTCTGCTCTCACAGGATTAAGGCTCTCAGATATTCAAAGGCTAAAATGGAAAGAAATTATAGAAGATAATGACAAAATAGAACTCCACTTTACCTCAGAAGAAACCAAAGGAGAATATAAAACCCATTTCAAAACAAGCCTTGAAATTATGTGGGGAAAGAAAAGATTTAGATGATTTAGTTTTTGAGAATTTGCCTGATCCAGCTTGGATTTCCTGCCCTTTGAAAAGTGGATTGCAAGAGCTGGTATTCACAAAAATATTACTTTTCATTGTTTTAGACACACATTTGCAACCTTACAATTAGCCAATGGTACGGATATTTACACTGTAAGCAAAATGTTGGGACATACAAATGTAAAACAACTCAAGCATACGCAAAAGTAATTGATAAAAATAAAAATAAAAGCAGCAGAAGTTATTAAGTTGAATTTTTAAAAATAATAAATTATGATACTAGAAAAATCCATGAAAAAGTTATTATATTCCTTTTATAATGATTATTGTATTGATAGTGATGTCAACGTTATCTTTTAAAATGCTATTTTGACAAATAGGCTACAAAATACAATTTATATAGATATCATGTCTCTTCTAGGAGGAGTACTGTTTTTCTGTATTCTCGCAATATGTATAATATTACCTATAGATATACTATTCCTTTTTAAGAAGAATAATCAAATTCATTCAAGAAACTATAATACAGATAACTACGCCCATAGATATTACCCTTATGAATACTATTCTTATGGATATTATTCCCATGAATACTATTCCTACTGATGCTACCCTTATGAATGCTATTTCTATAGATACTACTCCTACGGACACTACTCACATAGAAACTACTACCACGGATATTCCTCACATAGAGACTACTCCTATGGATATTATCACGGAGACTACTCACATAGAGACTATCCCCATGGATACTACTCCCATGTATACTCACACGAATACTACTCCCCATGAAAGCTATTCTATCAATACTACCCCTACAGATACTATTGATAATATAAATAACACCTGTATAAATACAAAAACGAAGAAGATAAATTTGATATTGTTGAAAAATATATAATAGAAATTTTTCTGAATATTGTTCAGAGGAAGATGTTAAAAATATTTATGCTGCAATAAAAAGCCTATTCTAATGGAGTGACCGATTTTTCAAACTATCCTCTGTAAGTATTTTAGAATCAAAATATAAGAATTCAGAATATAAGATTTTAAAAACCTTTAGATTTATACCACTTTGGTTGGAAATATTTGGAATTACTTTAGAGTTGGTAAACAAGATGTGATTGTCAAACTCTTGAAAGTAATTTTATGACAAAATTATCAGATGTTGATGTGAAAAACAATAAAAAGCCATTTGAAAGACGATGAAAAAAAGGGAAAAATCATAATCAAAGAAGATTTATCTAATCCCGATGAGCAAAAATAATAAAAAAAGAGTGTTTTTATCGTAATTTTTCTGTGATTCACTTGTGATTTCTATGTTTTTATGTGTTTTTGTGTTTTTTTCTTATCACAAATAAAAACACTTATTAAGTTTGCGCCGTGATTTTTAAAATATCAAAAATTATGAACGCAAACGAAATTTCATTTGAAAAATCTGCCTAAAGCAGTTGCTTTTCTATCTCACCAGATAGAAGAATTAAAAACTATTGTAAAAATAAAGATACAATAGAAATCAATAACAAGAAAAATTCCTATAAGTATAGATCAGGCCTGCACAATCATAAAAAAAGGCTAAACCTACAGTCTATACTTTAGTGAGAAAGCGACAAATTCCACATTACAAAAATGGAAAAAGCTCTATTTCTATGAAGATGAACTTTTGGATTGATTGCTCAAGGAAAAAGAAAGACAATTCAAGAAATAGATCAAATAGCCCATGAAACTGGAAAAAGGTTCAAGTAATTTTAACATAAAAATCTATCAATATGCAAGAATTACTTATACCTTACATTCTGTGTGGGCACTACTTATTACAAAAATTATAGAACGTCCACAAATCTCTGGCGACAAAATCACTTCACTCGTTAAGTGGTCGAGGGAAACGATTATCCAAGACCACGGCAAGAAATATATCTATGATATACCGAAATATGATGGATTTTTGCTGTATTCCTAACCATTTGAAATATCAAAAACAATTAAAAACTTCTACAATATTTATAATGAAATCCCTTTATCAGCCAAGCGTTTCAGAGGCTTCGATAAATGATATTCCATTTACCATTTCTTTTATGCAACATATTTTTGGGAATCAAGTAGACTTAGGTCTAGATTATCTAAAAATTTTACTGGAAAAATCCTACTCAGATTCTTCCTGTTTTATGTTTGGTAAGCAAGGAAAGAGCTACAGGAAAACCACTTTTCTAAAAATGGATGAAAGAAATTTTTGGAAGAAATATGACTTACATCAAGGGAGATTCTTTCAATAGTCAATTTAATTCTGATTGGGCTTCAATGTTGATTATAGCCATTGATGAAGTGTTTTTTGACCGAAAAGAAATTACCGAACGGCTAAAATATCTCTCCACTACCAATAAAGACAAATTAGAAAACAAAGGCAAAAGACAGAGAGGAAATTGACTTTTTGGAAAAATTTATTCTTTGTTCTAATAATGAAGAAAATTTTCATACAAATTGATGAGAATGAAATTCGTTTTTGGGTCTTAAAAAATTAATTCTATAAGGCTCGAAAAATACTGAGTTTTCTTCAAAATTTAATTACAGAAATTCCTTTTATTTTTAAGTTTTTAATCCATCGGAAATTCTATTCAGAAAAGAAAAGTAGAATGTGGTTTTGCTCCCGAAGAAATCAAAAAACTAAAAGACTTCAGAAACTTATTCTCAAAAATTCAAATAAGTTGGAATGTAAGATGATAGAGCTTTTTTATGAGTTTTTTTGAATCAAATGAGGAAACAGAAATAGAAGTTGTTCCTCAGGATATTTTGAATATGCTCAATAAAAATGTTCCGTCAGTTGCATTATTCCCGAAATGATGTGAGAAATGTACTGAAAGACAAAATGGAATTTGGAACCCCAAAAATGGATTAACCTACACGCGTTATGATATTGACTATTCAGGAAATTTCTATCAGAACAATTCTGTGGGAAGGTACTTCAAAAATTTCCAAAAATTTTATTCTTGAAAAATATGTTGATTTGTTGAATTAAGTCTTAATATTTTTAAAAATCAATTAAATATAAAATAAACAAAAGCCCTCAACTAATTTTAAGACCTATTATTTTGTTGAGTATTTGTTGAATGGAAAAATCAACTTTGTTGAATCGTTGAAAAAGTGTTGAGGTGTTAAATCCTTGTAAATCAAAAACATTGTAATCAAAGACTCAACAAATCAACGAAAAATAAGGATTTTATAACACGGAAATACTGATAAAATATTCTATTTTTAAGTATTAGCGTTAATCTTCAAAAAAATAAAAACACAAATCCTTTTGCCACTGAGTTAGTGCAAAAAGTACCCATTGTTTACAAAAAGCGTGGGCTTAATGTAAAATGGAACTTTTTGGTTTTTCCTATCGTCAAAAACATTTTAAAAAAACGCTAATAAATAAAAAGAATGGAGCAAGATTTTTTTAACGAATTTCATAACAAAGATTCAACAAGAGCAAGAACAAAAAGATGCAGAAGAAAAAGGAAAAATTATTTCAAAACTATTGGTAAAAAAGGGTTTAGCCAAGAAAAAAATCTGCTCTTTTTTTCTAAAAACAATTTCTGCAAAACTCACTGAAAAAAAGAATTTGAAATTCTCAGAACAAAAAGCAGAAAAACTAAACCTCAAAAATCTCTAAATATGTTCGATTAGTTTTTAACGGAAAAAGAATTGAAAGTCAATGAATTTAAAAACCGATGAAGTGCTTTTTATCATATGGGAATAACTTTAATAGAATTAAGAATCTATTGCGAAATCGTGAGTTTTCAAGTTTAGAGAATAAGGCTGAGATTATAGAGAGATAGAAGGAGTTACTAAATTAATTTACAATTATTTATACCAAAAATAGAGTACGAGATGAATAATTCTGCAACAACAAGACGAATTTCCAAAAAATCGCTTTTACAATACAATGGAAATGATAAAGGCACAGCTGAAATGGTATATTCCAGCAATTTGTTATCCGATACTGCTGAAAATCAATTCCAAGAGATGAAATCGGTAGCTGACCGAAATAAGAATGTAAAAAAATTGGGCTTTTAACGGGGATATATTTCTCCAGAGAGAAGAGACGAAAATGAAATCTCTAATGAAGTTTTGGTAGATATTACCTTGAAAGCTCTACAAAAAGTTGGTGTTACAAAAGACAATCAAATTCGACTAGATATTCATAATTCTACAAAACACAAAACATATTCATTTTGTAGTCAATAGAGTAAATACACATGGAGACAACACAATAAAAGCTCATAAAATAGGAGAATTATTCGGGCAAGCTGTAAGGGAGATTTGTAAGAATATGAATCTTAAAAACAGATGTAGAAATCAGCAAAGAAAAGAAAGAGAAAAATGCTTGAAAATCTACAAAAATCTCTGGGAAAAAGCCTCTAATTTTGATGAATTGATTAGTGAAATGGATAAATTGGGTTACAAAAGTAATACTATCAGAAAAATGTAAAAGTAGGCGTTTTCAGGAATGCGGATTGTAAAAACTTTCTGATATTAATACAGAAACAAAAGGGAATATTTAGCAGGATACAAACTTTCTGAAATTACTAATAAACTCAAAAATGAAAGAAAATAAAAGAAATTTTTGGAACTAAATAGTTCAATTCTAAAAAGAGAAAAAGAAGAAATAAATAGACCAGGAAGAAAGGTTTTTAAAACTAAATGTAAAAATTTAAAGAATATGAATGCAGAAAAACAAGAAATGGATAATGGTTTAGAATTACTAAACAAAGTCATAAAGAGCAATGAGGATAATATAGAAAAAAACTGGCTGATGTAGTTTTTGTTTATCAAGATATTTTAAATTTAGTAGGTGAGTTTCAAAGCTCAGCTAGTTCACTAAATCATAGAATAAATAATTTTGAAACTTCATTTAAAGACATTTCTAAAACAAATTGAAAACACTACAAAAATTTATTCCTAAGAATATCAAAATGGATTTATCTGAAAATACACTTTCAAGATTAGAACATTTTCGAGAAAAATCTAAGTCATTAAAATACTTATTGCTAGGTAGTTTTAGTTGTTTGGGAATAGCAATTATTGTAATGTTTTTATCTATTTTATCTTTCTAAGCAATGGTATGATACAAGTATAAAGAGCAAAGAAGAAATTAGAAGTCAAATTTTTAAAGAAATGAGAGCAGAAGGTAAAAGAGTTTTATGACATAGAAGTATTTAATCGATTGAAAATGAATACAGAAATTATCAATAAATGGATTGAGAGAAATCCAAAACAAGGAAATAATTTTTAAAAATTTAAGGAAGGGTATGAGGCAAAGTGAAAATTTCGTATATTTGTACTTGTTTAACTACAAGAAATCTTATGACTTTTAATGAAGATTCACGAGTAAAAATTCCAGCCCTTTTGCACTTGGCAAGACTTGATTATCAATATATCCCACGAAATCAACATTCTAATCGTATTGAGAAAAATAATATTTTCCCTGATAATATTCAAAGAAGGAATTAAAAATATTAATCCTAATAAATGGATAATGTATTGTCTCCAATTTTAGGAGAAGAATGGAGAAGTTATGTGAAAAGAATACAGAAAGAACTAAGATATATTAAAGAATAGAAAACATATTAGGTTATGGAAAATCTAACACCAAACATTTTTTGAAAATCCAGCTACTATTTTCCTTATTGCAGCGATTGTACTTATTATCTTTGTAATAGGTATTATCTTAGATAAGGATTGGGCAGTTTTTTTATTATAAGAAAATCAGGATTTACCTTTTACATTGCCTCGTTAGGTAGAAATGCCGTGCGCCTCTATCAAGGGATTGGTTTTTACCATAGGTGCTATTGCAGCTTTATTTCTATTTGCTTATTATTCAGGATATTTTAACAACAACACACCAATGGCAGAGACAGACCACAGTTTTTCAATCAACTCAGCGACCACTTGTAATCCACTGTTGACAGCAGGCGCAGGGGCTTTCGAGCTGAAGATAGAGAATGCCAAGATAAACTCCAATAAGAACCTTAGTGGAGAGACCAAGTCTGTGGCAAATGTAGCTGACGCTGTGGATGCGTGTGCAGGCTTTTGATAAAGCTGAATTAGAAAGAGCAATAAGATAATAGTTATTAATATGACACAAGAAGAACAAAATTTATCAGAAATATGTAAATTTATAATATTAAATCTTTCTTCTATAAGAATAATTGATAGTAGCTATAGATTTAGAAATATTTTTTTCAACTTCCTTAGGTATTTTAATTAACGAATCTGCTATAATTCAAGACTTAATAAAAAGAAGGTATGATTAAAAGTGAAGGTTTAATTGACAAATCTCCTTTTTATAAGTTTATTTCATGCACAGAAAAAGGGAAAAATACTATGATAACAACATATATAAAGTTATTATACCAGAATCTTATTTCTCAGAGAAAAAGGTTAGATTTAGTAAAAAATATTTTTAGGTTTAAAACGTCCTTCATAGATTATGCCCACCCACTCTACATACTCTTCCTCTGTAGACATAGCCACAGGAGCTGTGCTAAGCTATGGGTTTGATTTCTACCTTAATGGGTTATCCCTCTTGAGATAGAACGCCTTTGCTTTCTGATAGCGACTTCTCAGGGCGTTTAGGGTATGGTGCATTCTATTTTTGATGTACAATTAAAAATTTGATGTACAATTAAAAATAGATGAGGAGAGTATAGGGCTACTCACCAAAGAAGGTGATAGCATTAGCTTCCACGTTTCTTTTTCCCTGAAGAAACTTATTTGAACATCGCTGAGCAAATGGAAGCGCGATGCACCGCTGAGGGAGAGCTGATATGGGAAACGCGAACAAGACCGCTAAACCACCTTGCCTGTGCTACTCGCACCAAAAAGAGAATTTTAGGTGTCCTTTTAAATACCAAGGGCAGTATTATGATAGCGAGGCTGAGCTGTGTTATAATAGGTTTAGGTATTATCATCCTGAAACGGGGAGGTATATAAGTCAAGACCTGATAGGATTCTTATCTGGGGAGCCTAACTTTTTTGCTTATGTGGGGGATACTAACGTATTGACAGATGTTTTTGAGTTAAGTAAGAATTTTATAATAGAAAAAGAAGTTGGATAGAAGTTTATATGAGAGAAGAGAGCAAAAATAAAGGAGATGTTACCTTTAGGACAAAAAAAGAGCTGCAAGGAGAGAAACTATGAGAAGAAAAATATTCCTATTAGTTTAATGTCTTCAACTAGCTAAGTAAGGATGCGAGCGATACAAGAAAAATTACCTAAGGACAAAGAGAATGAGAGATTTTTAAAGGAAACTCTTTATGATACAAATGGTAAAGTATTAGGAGAGTTATCTTTACATCAAGATGGGACATATTTTTGAAGATCAGAAAAAGTATGAGGAGAGTCATTATCATGATGAAGCTGGCTCTCTATTAGTTTTGAAAATGGTAGTATTAGAAGTACAACCAATGAAAAATGATATGATTGATTTTTACAAAAAAATAGAAACAAAAATATTATTGTAGTTTTCTATAACATTTCTGATTTGGAGATATTATTTGAGAATTTTTATATTTTTGCTAGGCATTCAGAATATTATAAAATTCCTTATGGTGATAATATCAATCCTAAAAATCATTGAATATAAAAAGTGCATTCAAAAATATTGGTATAGAGATCAGACATCCAAAAACAATTATAAAGAAAAAGTTGGTTTTAGGTAGAGAAATAGTATATTTTGATTTCCTCAGTACCATATGAAGATATTTCAAATAATATTTACCCCTTTATCTAATATGAATAATATAGCTATTATACTTAAAAACAATATAGATGATAATGATGATACTCTTTTTAATTTTTAGAAGATGAAGTTATAGGTTATTTTTCTAGCGGATTATCTTATTTTTATTGATTATATTGATAAGATAATATCATTAAATTATTCTGAGCCTATTTTTATTAAGGATTTAGAAGAAAATATAAAAGTTAGTGATTATATCAAATAAGTATATAGATAGTAATATAGAAATCCACTCATTCAATAATAGTAGATATAATTCAATTTTTAAAGCATCTTTTGAAGATATTAGTTATTTTTAGAAGATATTAGAATTTTTGTCTTTTAAAAGAGACTTATTCTAAAAATGATAAAAGTAAAACTCTGGTAGTTTAGTTATGAATGATTGGGCTAAACCACCCTTGCACGAATGGAAAGAAACCTTTGAGTTCAATTACAATACGGGCTTGTACGACTTAGAGGTAATATACATAGTCTTACCACTTGATTTTTGAAGTAGGCTCTTTTGTGCCCTGTGGAAAGATTGTAAATGGCAAACATTACTCCATCATCACCGACCACTTAGGCACGCCCATAGAAGCCTACAACCAAGAAGGTGAACTGATATGGAACGCGAACAAGACCGCTAAACCACCTTGCCCGTGCGGCTCGCACCAAAAGAGAATTTTAGGTGTCCTTTTAAATACCAAGGGCAGTATTATGACAATGAGGTTGAGTTGTGTTATAATAGGTTTAGATATTATCACCCTGAAACGGGTAGGTATATAAGTGAAGACCCGATAGGTCTCTATCTGGGGAGCCTAACTTTTTGCTTATGGGGGATACCAACGTGCGGTGGATGTGCTGGGGTTACAAAAGTTTATATAGAGGGGAAGAAATGGAAAAGTTAGTTTTAAAGCAAGAGAAAAGATTATGAAACAAAAGTTGTTGATGGAAAAGAACTTGTTCAACCAACTAGAGGTGTATCATTATCTGATAAAAAGGATAATCTTGAGAAGATGGGAATGGAAAACCTATGAAGTAGATCAGATTCCTGAGACATTACAAATTGTAAAAACAGGGAAGAAATCATTACGAAATTACCCTCAGGAACCCTATGACCGTTGATGAATATCAAGCCAGAATTAACCAAAGTAACAGTAAAAATAGTTATTATGAAATATTCAATAGAATACCATAGCGACATAGAAGATGATATGGATTGGTTTGACATAGAATCGAAAAATTATTTAAGGGATGTTGTACTAACAATTGAAAAATAAGAAATATAATTTATATTTTTCAGGAATTGAAAGAGTTATGTATGATATTATAAATAGTGGACAAGGTTACTTTTTAAAAAATTTAATTTTACTGCCTTCTTTTTAGTAAAAAGCAATGGAAGAAACAATTGAAAAATAGTAGAAAATGGCGTTTATAAATCATTCATTGAAGATTATTAATGGAAAGAAACCTTTGAGTTCAATTACAACACAGGCTTATATGATTTAGGTACTGAGCACAGCCCCACCACTTGGATTTTTTTGAGGCAGGTTCTTTTGTGCCCTGTGGAAAAATTGTAAATGGCAAGCATTACTCCATCATCACCGACCACTTAGGGTACGCCCATAGAAGCCTACAAACCAAGAGGGCGAGCTGATATGGGAACGCTGAACAAGACCCTCTATGGCAACTCCTGACAAGGTTTTGCCAAAGAAAACTTCAGGTGTCCTTTTAAATACCAAGGGCAATATTACGATCCTGAAATTGAACTCTGTTACAACTGATTTAGGTATTATCATCCCGAAACAGGACGATATATAAGTCAAGACCCTGATAGGATTCTTACTCAGGGAGCCTAACTTTTTGCTTTATGTTAGTGATACCAATGCGTGGTGGATGTTTAGGGGATTGAGAGCTTTTACATTACATGAAATAGAAGCGTTAGATAAAAGAATAAGTGAATTAGGGATGGAAGATGGCGAAAAGTGAGTTTATAATTCTCACTAATAATATAGATAAAAATTACACTGGTTCGGCTGGCATGGGAAATGGAACAAATACAATAAGAGATCGATTGATGCAACATATGAGAAATGATCATTTATTAGTCAAAGATTTAGATAGTTTAACTATTACAAATATGAATGATAAATCAGATAAGGAAGTTCTGATGAAAAGAAGCAACAACAATTATGAGCATGGAGGAATAGGCGATCCTAATGTTGCAATAAAAAGACGTCCTAAAGGGACAGATAATATTGCCAAGAAAAACAGCTAATAAGTCATAATATTTATATGAAGAAAAATACATCCTATATGGAAGTTTAAACTTTCTGATGTATGCTATCAAATAGCTACAGAGAACAATATAAATTCTTTAGCAACGTATATGAAGCAAAATTCACTTAAAAATTTGATATTTTATAAGTGATTTTGAAAAACCTGTTGGAATAGTTATATTATGCCCAATCTACAGAATTTGATTTTATAGAAAAACTTTCTGTACATTGGACAAATATAAAAGATATTAATGAGATACACAAATGTACTTCTATTAGGAATTTATCCTTAGATAATGATGATAAAAACATATACTGATTTCTAAATTTCCTTTATATTGAACACTTTTGTTTCTTGAATAGGAAAGGAATAGAAAAATGTATGGACATTCCAACAATTACAGATTTAACTCGTTGCAGGACTAAATAGAAAGAAGTTTCAAAAATACTAATTGTTTGTATACTACTAAAAGATTACGTATTTTAAAAACACCACTTGAAACGCTATCTTTTTGGAAGGTAATACGAGTATTAAATACTTAGAACTGAGCGATTTTTTTCTAAAATAAAAAGTTTAAAAGAGGTAGGAACCTTCAACAGTTAGAGTATCTCTATATTAAGGCAAATAATGTAAGTGATTTTTCATTTTTAAAAGATTTATCTTCACTTAAAGCTCTTATTATAAGTAAAGTTGTTGAATTTTCCTTTGAATACTTTGAGAATATGCCTCAATTGGAAAGAATTGCTTTGTCAGGCAATAAGGATATTCAAAGATTTAATTTAGAATTAAAAATTAACTAAAAATATAGTGTGATATTTAAAAGTAGTAGTGATATAGTATTGAAAAACTATGGTAAACATTACCTCATTATCACTGACCACTTAGGCACCCCATAGAAGCTTTCACAACCAAGAAGGCGAGCTGACATGGAACGCGAACAAGACTCTTATGGCAACCTCCGTCAAGGCTTTGCTAAAGAAAAATTTCAGATGCCCTTTTTAAATACCAAGGGCAGTACTATGATAGCGAGGTTGGAAACTCTGTTACAATAGGTTTAGGTATTATCACCTTGAGACAGGTAGGTATATAAGGAAGACCCGATTAAACTCTTAGGCGGGTTTAATGTGTTTGCTTTAGTCAGTGATACCAATGCTTGGGTGGATTTGCTGGGGTTAGAAATTGTTTATGCTTTTATTTGAAATGAATGGAGAAATATTTGATGGAGTTAATCCACTGATAGAGAAGATAGAGGGACAATAGAGGAATTAGAACATTTAGGTTGGGTAAATAAAGACACATTTAGTATGCATGCTGAGATTGAAGCAATGAAAAAGCAAAAGACAAAGGTTTAAGAGGTGGTAAAGCCGCATTGATGGTAGATGGTAAAAACGTGAGTGCTAGTTGTAGACCAGCTATTATGGATTTCGCAAGATCAATGGGAATAACAGAAATAGAAATACATGAATTAAATTTAGGAAAAGTTTATGTTTTTAAAGAAGACGAAATTAATAAAGCAAAAACGGAGGATGGAAAATGCATATTGGACAAAAATTAGAAAAAGTAACTTTATGATATTAATCCTAATGAATATTGGGATGAAATAATACAATTAACATTTATAAAAATGATTTTGAATATATATCAATTCACTGAATACCCTATGAAGATGAGATATATATAGAACATAGTGATCAGATAAATTTTTCTAACTTGTCATTATACTGATTTCAATTATATCCTTAATGGGGAATATATTAGATATTAAGATAGTATGTGAAAGTAGTAATGTTTTTCCAATATATCTATACTTAAACTTTGACACAGATTCCTTAGAATATATTTTATCTAATATACTAAAAGAAACCATAGATTAATATCATTAATCTTGGATTTTTGAGGCAGGCTCTTTGTACCTTTGTGGTAAAATCACCAACGGTAAGCATTACCCATCATCACTCGACCACTTAGGCACCCCATAGAAGCCTACAAACCAAGAAGGCGAGCTGATATGGGAACGCGAACAAGACCTCTATGGCAACTCCCCTGACAGGGCTTTGCTAAAAAGAATTTTTAGATGTCCGTTCAAGTACCAAGGGCAATATTACGATCCTGAGATAGAACTTTGCTACAATAGGTTTAGGTATTATCATCCTGAAACGGGGAGGTATATAAGTCAAGACCCTATTGGGTTTTTATCTGGTGAGGCTAACTTCTGCTTATGTAAGTGATACCAATGCGTGGGTGGATGTGCTGGGATTGGGGGTAGTATTTATGCAAACACTAGAGAAATGACTGATGAAGAAATAGCTCGTTTTGGTGATGAAGAATGGCACGATACTAATGCAAAAAGATTATTTAGGAAATTTTAAGAAAAGAAATGAAAGGAGATACTAATGCAGATTTTCACATAGATAAAGATACAAATGATATTTACTTAAAGACTAATAAAAAGAAATATGGATAAACACAGGAGATAAATTAGAATAAATATGATTGCTTATTATATCACCATAGAAATATTTGGAACAGAGTTATTAATAGATGAAATACTTAAAATATTAGGTAATAAGATTAAGATAGGGAATATCATCCATCCAAATGATAAGAACCCTAAAAAGAGATGAAAAATATGGCTTTTGGTTGTATTTCTTTATCGCATCCTAAAGTTTATATAGCTGACGATGAATTAGTAGATTATCTTTCTTGGTTATCTGATTTCATAAAAAGAGTATTTTTGATATTTTCTATACTTTTGGGGATGGAAGAGGTTTGGTTTTATACAAAACATATACTATACAGATAGTTTTCTCAGCTTAGATTTATTTGATAGTGATTTTTAAACAAATAGCTTCTTATAAGATATCTATATCTATTCCTATGAACATATATAAAAGAAACTGAACAGAAAAATTATAAAGAAGTTACGTAATAGACCATATAGACTAATAAAAAGAAATATGGATAAACACAGGAGATAAATTAGAATAAATATGATTGCTTATTATATCACCATAGAAATATTAGGAACAGAGTTATTAATAGATAAAAATACTTAAAAATATTAGGTAATAAGATTAAGATAGAGTATATCATCCATCCAAATGATAAGAACCCTAAAAAGAGATGAAAAATATGGCTTTTGGTTGTATTTTTTTATCGCATCCTAAAGTTTATATAGCTGACGATGAATTAGTAGATTATCTTTCTTGGTTATCTGATTTCATAAAAAGAGTATTTTGATATTTTCTATACTTTGGGGATGGAAAAGGCTTTGTTTTTACAAACATATACTATACAGATAGTTTTCTCAGCTTAGATTTATTTGATAGTGATTTTTAAAACAAATAGCTTCTTATAAGATATCTATATCTATTCCTATGGACATATATAAAGAAACTGAACAGGAAATTATAGAGATGTTACGTAATAGACCATAGGACTAATGATATATGGATAAACACAGGAGATAAATTAGAATAAATATGACTGCTTATTATATCAACATAGAAATATTAGGAACAGAGTTATTAATAGATGAAATACTTAAAATATTAGGTAATAAGATTAAGATAGGGAAAATCATCCATCCAAATGATAAGAATACAGGTGAAAAATAGATCTTTGGTTTGATTCGTTTATTGCATCCTAAAGTTTATATAGATGACGATGAATTAAAATATAGCTTTGGTTGTATAAATGGTTTATCGTATCCAAAGTTTATATAGATGACGATAAATTAGTAGGTTATCTTTCTTGGTCTCTCTGATTTCATAAAAAGAGTATTTTGATATTTTTCTATACTTTGGGGGTGAAAGGCTTGTTTTGTTACAAAACATATACTATACAGATAGTTTTTCTCAGCTTAGAGTTATTTTGATAGTGATTTTTAAAACAAATAGCTTTTTATAAGATATCTATATCTATTCCTATGAACATATATAAAGAAACTGAACAGGAAATTATAGAGATGTTACGTAATAGACCATATTGAGTTGTTGAAAATATGTATAGCTGAAAACTATAAAAATAATTAAATAAAATGGCTAAAGAAGGTTTTTCAAAATAGATTTAGATCTAGTCCGAGAGTTGCTAAAAGATTTTGTAGTTTTCTAAATTTAGAAGAATATGATGAAATAACAATACTTTTTAAGACTTTTATGTTTGGTTATATGGATATTATGAAACAATGATCTCTACCTTTATATAAATATAAAATATGAATCTCAGAAACTACTGATAATGTGATTTTTCTTGAAAAACTGTTAACAGAATTAGGTTTTAAACATAATTAAAAAGGCATTGAAAAAGAAATGCTTTCAAACGATGTAAGATCACCTTTATACAGAATTGGAACCTTGTTCTGGTCATGGAATGCCTAATTGTCGTAGTCAAATTAGATGATAAATTACCTAAAGATCAAATTGTAATGTTTAGTTATCTCTATCCTATATCAGACAAAAACTCAAGAGAACAAAAAGCACGATGTGATAATGTAAGGGAGAAAAGTAAAAAGCAAAATCAATATCGTAACTCTATAATTATTTTATTTTAAAATGAAGTGAAAAATAGAATTAGGGAATTACAAATATTACTAAAGCAAAATTCTTAATGAACATCTCGTTACACATTCAATATTATTGCTATTTTAGATGTTATTGAAGCTAGTAATTAAAAACTATTAGGGCTTACCTTTTCAATATATATCTGATATATATTGTTAGTAGATAATAAACTCTATATAGTAGGTATGGGTATCGATTTTCTAATTTACACTTTAGAAACAAATCAATATTCTAAAAATAGTTTTATCTCAGTACAACAAAATAGAAGGATCTGCAATTTTAATATTAAACGATTACTTTCTGATAGCAGGATGATATTTCTGAAACTATCAAAATATATGATAAAACATTTTAGTTGTGTTTCTAATTTTAGAGCAGGATATGGTAGTTAAACACCCTATTTTGACAGAGAACTAACTTTCCTTATTATTTGTATTTATGAATCAGAAGATACAGGTTTTCTATTATTTTATAAAAGTTGAAGGAATAAATATTATTCCATACAATATACATAAAAACTGCCATAAGTGGACTCACAATAGACAAAAAACATCTGATAAACTTATTCTTTTATGGAGGGTATCCACCGCTTAATATCCAAATACGATAAGTACTCTAACTCCAGAGTTTGATAAAGAATTAGTGTTAAATGAAGATTACACTAATGATGTCTTTTGGTGTTAATATAAGTGAATCATTCAATATAACTTGTTGCTTATTTGGTAATACATTATCTTCTATCCACATAGTGGAGGAGAAGTAATGCTAATCGACTTAATAACAATACAGTAAAAATCTATTTATAACAAAGATGAAATCTATATTTTCTCCTATATAGTTGATAATAAGATTCTTTGTATTTTCAAGAGAGGAGACTACCTATATCAAATTGTTATTTAGAAAAATCTTTGAATAAAAATATTGAAAATACAATAAATAAAGGATTTCCATTTCTCAAGTAGTTGAGGAAAAATCATTTACTTTAGGAATAGTATTGAGCCTGATGAAAATTACATATATTTAAAAAGAATATCATAAAACACCTATTATAAAATCACATTTTAAAGACTATTCTATCTGATGTATAGTACTTTGTCTAAAAACGACCAAATATTAAGAGTACATCCATAACTAATATTGGCCTTCTTCTTATTTTATAGGTATAGATGTTTAATTAGTAAAGCTGTCTTGTTTATAAAAATGGTTAAATTGCTTTATCTTAAACGACTTCCAGAGTTCTGTATTTCAAGCCCCTCGCACAGTGAAGTTTTGAGCAGCTGAAAACCTTTTCAGCTGCTGCATCAAAGAAAAGATTCCAACAGATAAAATTAGAAATGGTAATTATCGAGACGGACATACCGAAAGATTTGATGATCATGGAGTCACTATCAACACAAATAGTGATGAAGATATTAGAAGGCCCATGCACCAATAAAAAGAATAGATAGATAGATGGATGAATATAGATAATTATGACAAAGCTACCCAATTTATTATTTGAATATGAGTATACTTTACTTCCCTGACGAAGCTTTTAAAAAAGATGGTAGATCCCTATATCCTATATGCAGATGAAGCTTTTAATCATACTACCTAACAGATGCTATACACCTTTTTGGTTGTTAGATCTATATCTCCAGATGTAAAATCACATATACGAGATATACTATCAAAGGAGGGTGAGACCCGATTTTAGATCTATAGTGCTTGGTTAAATTGGAAATCTTGAAACAGTTGGGAAAGATGCAACAAGAGCTACAAGATTACAGAAGACAAACAAGTGATAATAGCCGCGCGGGCGCAAAGCAGCAGTATGAGCCTTTTGCCTTTGCGGAAAGATCTCCAATGCCAAACATTACCCATTATCACTACACCACTTAGGGCACTCTCATGAAGCTTCACAAATCAGAAGGTGAACTGCACACGCGGAGCGCTGAGCAGGATCTCAAACCACCTTGCCTGAGATACCTTCAACCAAAAGAGAATTTTAGGTGTCCCTTTTTAAAATACTAAGCAGTGCTGTGATAGCGAGGTTGAACTTGCCACAATAGGTTTAGGTATTATCATCCTGAAACGCGGGAGGCATATATAGTGAAGACGATAGATTTTTATCTGAGAGCCCTAACTTTTTCGTGTATGTGGGGGACAGTAATGTGTGGGTGGATTGTTGGGGTTGAACCCATATTCGTTAATCCAAATGACATTAATTATTCACAGCGATCAGTATCTGAAATAAGAGTGTTTGATCCTTCTAAATATAAACCAATAAATGTAATCATTGTTGATGGACAGATGAGTTACTTATGATAACAGGAGATTTGTTAGCTGCTCAGAATGCTGGACTTAATACACTTGAAACAAACACTGTCGAAGCTGTCGATGAACTATTTCTCTTTCTGAAAAAATACTGTGGATAAATTTAAAAGAAAGATACAAAGATGATAGGAAATAGAGAGGAGGTATTGTACCTGATAAAGGATTAAAAAGAAAAACCCTGTTCTTAAATCATCTATTTCTAATATACTTATAAAGATAAATAAGAATAATGTATGGATATTGTTAAACTAATAAATCATAAATGTCCTTAATAAATGGATATCAAATGATATTTTGGTCATTGAAAAATAATGTATCAATAAGAGTTGTTTGTAAAACAACTGTTGAGAGCTATTTTTATACAACTCGGAGATTATGTTACAAAAATTTGAAATATTAGTAACGAACAGCAATAATAAATATACTGTAGGGGGAGGTGAAGGAGTTGGGGCGATGGGTAATTTTATTAGAAGATAACATTGGTAATTTATATGGTTTTATTTATGGATAACATAGACCCAATTATTAATATCACAATTATAGATGATTTTATCGAGCTGAAAATGCAAATAATTTACCACCATAAGACGTTAGTCTGACAACACCTCAAGACATTTAGCATGGTTTAGAATACCCATAAGTTTAGTTAATATCTCACCACTCATCAAACGACCACATACAACTACAACCTCTAACAATCGTTATTAACAAAACACCCCACAAAATATTTCGAAAAATACCCAGATTTGTAGAAGTGAATTTTTATTGTATTCTTTGTAATGTAGTATTTGACGTTGTTTAGCGGACGAAGCCAGTACAACCAAGAAGATGAACCGGATGAGTGGGAACGCGAACAAGACCGCAAAACCACCTTTCGCGTGCGGCTCGCACCAAAGAGAATTTGCGGTGCCCTTTAAATACTCACAAGGGCAGTATGATGATCCCGAAACAGAACTCGTTGCCACACAGGTTTAGGTACTATCATCCTGGAAACGGGGAGGTATAGCAGGCGGCACCCGATTAAACTCTTGGAGGAGCGACCGTGTTTGCTTTATGTCAGTGACAATGAACGCGTAAGTTGACTGTAAGTGGGCTGGAGGGTAGTAATCGACAAGAAAGAGAACGATTGATGATGACTAACGTAGATGGAGCAGCTCCAACAGGACAAAACAAGGATTTATTAGGACAGACATAGAAAGGCTTTCCTAAAGATATAAAGGATTTAGGAAAATGATCTGGATTATAGCGAAAAAGTACTGATACTAGTACGACATTAGTAACAGACACAGGTAGAAATTATTGTACAATAAGAAATCTGATTCACGTATCATAGAGGATACTATTACGTCATAATAGATTTCCTGAAGACAGAAACAGATCTCAGTTTTAAACAGGAAATAACAACAATATTTGTGAAAATATTAAGTGTAGCAGATATTCATATACAAAAAGATAAATAAATGTACTTTAATAATTTACAGATAATAACACAGCTAGGAACCATGATTAAAAATTTAGAATGGAATAGAGTGGCACATCTCAGCCCCTTTGCATTGATAGTGTGATAGAAGCTTTGAGGATTATCATCAATCAAATTAATAGAGGAACAGAAAATAATATTTTTCTGTTGCTCGTTAAAAGAAAGATATGAAATTTCTTGCAACAATGATCGAGGATAACTTTTATAACTTATCGAGGGCTTACGGATGTATATATGACCTTTGATGATCGTCTTATAGGAGAAACAGAAATGACTCGGGAATTTGCACAAACATAGATGAGAAGTTCTATTCTTGGGACACACAGTTTTATTTACTACCAATGATATATCTACACATATATAATGATTTTGTATTGAATAAGCATGCAAGAAACTATTTATAACCGACAATGTTTGCAGTATTAAGCTTTCTATGTGATTACCTAGTCTCTTTAAAAATTTTATATACAAAGCTAACATGCACACGAACCACTGAACGATTTAGGTACGCCTATAGCCAGCCTATAACCAGCTAGGTGCAACCGACATAGAACGCTGAGCAAGACCTCCTCTACGGCAACTCCCGAATCACAGCTTTGGCTGAAAGAGACCCGTGGGTGTCCTCAAACCACCAAGGACTAGTACTTATGATAGCGAGGTATGAGTTGTGTTATAATAGGTTTAGGTAATGATCATCCTGAGGCGAGGTATATGGGCGAAGACCCTATTACGTTTAATGTGTTTGCTTATGTAGATACGAATGCGGTTAGATTTATTGGGTTGAATAGTAAGGTTTATGGAGAAAAGATGGGAAAGCTCCACAAATTAAACGATTAATTAATGGCGAAAGGATTAATCCTAATGATGATCCTGTCATCTTATTTTGACAAAATTATAAAGATACTCCTGCAAAAGCACATAGACAAACAAGGTGCTTTTGCTGTTAGGGATTCTGATGAACTTATTGAAACAATCAACAGACGTCAGTGTTTTATTAAGCCGAAACATAAAAATAGACTTTTATAAATTTAATAATAAAAGAGTATAGAAAGAGGATAGCTATGACATCTATTAATATTATAGCACTATGGATATGGCTATGACGAAAGTGGAGAGTACTTAATGACAGTCAACCAGATTTTTCATATGAAGAGATAGATGGCAATTTTGCTCGTATTTGGAAGACTACTTTGATTTTTACTATACTGATTAATGAATGGGAAGAAACCCCTGAGCACACACCTACAAGGCGTACGATGTAAATGACAGTGCCGCGCGTGGGCGGCAAAGCGGCAGTGTGCGAGGTCTCTTTGTGCCCGCGAAAGATCACCAACGGCAAGCATTGACTCTATTATCACCGACCATTTAGCACACGCCCAGAAGCTCACAAACCAAGAAGGCGTGAGCTGATATGGGAACGCGAACAGACCCTGCGGCAACTCCCGTCAAGGCCTCACTAAAAGAGAACTTCACGGTGTCCATTTAGCACCAAGCGACTGGCACTACGACCCTCGAAACAGAGTTATGCTACAATCAGGGTTTAGTATTGTCACCCTCGAGACAGAGGTAGTATATAAGGAAAGACCCAACTAAACTCTTAGGCGAGTTTAATGTGTTTGCATTACGGGCGATACCAATGCGAATAGATGTAATGGGATGGAATAGTAAGTGTTTATGGAGAAAAGATGGGACTGGAAGATGATATTGAAAAATCTTTACCAGGAGCACGATATTTCATACAAGAAATCGAAAATACATACGATGAATCAGGGAAGGTATTAGAGAAATTGATATGAGAACAGACTCTCATATAATTGAAACTACTATCACCAAAATGGGAAACACAAACAGACAAGAAATATAAGACAGATGAATTCAATCCTGAGAATAACTTTGATATTATATATAAAAACTTATTGGCCAAAGAAAGTATCCAGAATGAAGGTGTTGACAGTTGTAAATTCACCTGATGAAACTTCATGATAATTAAACAGATGGTTACACAATAATGTCAAAATAGATTTAGGATCTCGAGTCCGAGAGTTGCTAGCAAAGATTTTGATAGAAGCTTTTAATGAAGAATATAATTAGAAATAACAATATACTTGTCAGGACCCTTTATGTTTGGTTATATGGGATGTCACGAAGACCAATGACTTTACCTTATATAAGAATATAAAATATGAATTCCTCAAACTCACTCGATAATGTGAGATCTTTTGAAAACTGTTAACAGAGCTAGAGTTTTTAAACATAATTATTAGTGCCAAGGCATTAGTACCTCGCGTAGGTTTAATTTCGCGTGTACTCAGAATACAACTATAGCATTGCCAATACGTTAGCATGGAATATTGACAGGTAATCCATCATGCAAAATTTACTAACCACACAATAATCACAACTTCTAATCAAATCAGTTATTAATATCAGGAAAACACCCCACAAATAACATGCTCAGCAACACCTTTTCAGTGGAATGAAGGCCAGTTTATTGTACTTTACACAATCGAAGGGGTGCATGAGCACCACACATTGCGTAACATAGTGAGTACTCAGCGGGGTGTATAGTGGGAATATCACTCATTGTTCACTGTACTTTTTATACTAACTATGCACTCAAGCAGAGCTCACAACCAAGAAGGTGAACTGATATGGAAACGCGAACAAGACCGCTAAACCACCTGCTCAAAGTGTGCCCGGCACCAAAAGAGAATTTTAGGTGTCCTTTAAATACCTGAAGGGCAGTACTATGATAGCGAGTGTTGAGTTGTGTTATAATAGGTTTTAGGTATTATCACTGAGACACAGGTAGGTACATAAGTGAAGACCCGGATTGGTCTCTTATCTGGGAGCCTAACTTTTGCTATAGTATGAAACCAATGATGAGAAGTGAGATATTTTGGATTGCCCAAAAAACTATACAAGGAAAAAGAAAAACATAATAGATAGAGATGAATGAATATAAAAAGAAAATAGGGCATACTACTATTTGTAACAATGATTTTACGAATTATTTATGCAAAATGCCTTATCAGGTGCTTGAGACGTTGTAAAGCTGAAGATTTTCAGAAGAATAAAGGTTAAGAGAAAGAATTGAGAAGATTGTAAATTGCTCGCATCCCTCCAAAGAGGATTTGTTATTGCTCACGGAATTGCCTCTTGTGTATTGGGTACAAGGGAGGTTGGCAATTCAAGACAGACCTCTCGAATCAGATTACAACACACCCATATTTCATTGAGTTTATAGCTCTGGGTTTTAGATTACACTTCACGGAAGCAATGTAGTTGGTGGTATAAAATACTATGATCAACACTATAAAATTAAAAACAAATATCCTATGAGTTTAAAGAACCTTTGATAATTGGGGAACAATTAACGTTGATGGTTGTGAAATTTTAATAAGCCAGGGTCTATCGTCTTTTGATTTCTGAAAAATTGTACAGTATAAAGACTCTGAAGTTGAGAAGGTAGAAATACGACCCTATAAGGACTTAAAAATGCAGCAAGCACGATAGAAAGGGTTTCATTTAAAAATTGTAAATATTAGACTGATTACTCAGCTTCCTGATTTTTACGAACTTGAAAATACTGTATTTATTAAATTGTAGCAAGGAGAATTGAGAAAACTCTTGAAATAAGGTATGCAGCAATTGGAATATGCTTATATTGGGACATTGATATTGTAGATGCAGAATGTGATAACATGCAGCAGCTCGTCATGCTTGGGTTAGGCTCATGTGCCACGCAACCATAAGAACAACCCAGACTTGTGGGTAAAGCCTACACAAACCTTATAATGAATTAAAGAGAGGCAGAAAGGAAGTATATAATGGAAGGGTAACGGTTTTGAGGTAACATTTAAAAGAAAACTAACCACAACAATCATAACTATCTAACAATCAGTTATTAATAAAATACCCCACGAAATAATTTTAGGTGAATGAAGGATTTATTACTTTTACCACAGGGGCAGAGGAGCACCACACAGGGCAAAATATGCGATATATTTCAAATGTGGGGTATAGGAATATCACCATTGCACCATTGTACTTGGCGGCCACTGGCGCACCTCAACAAAGAGCTCACAACCGAAGGCGAGCTGATATGGAACGCGAGTTAAAGACCCCAGGCGGCAACTCCCGCCTATGATTGTTAAGCGAGAATTTAGGTGTCCTTTAGCCTCAAGCGACAGTAACTCATGATAGTGAGGTTGAACTCCTGCTCAATAGGTTTAGGTATTATCATGCCGAGATGGGAGGTATATGTTTTAAATATCTGACTAAATCCTTAGAGGGTCAATGTTTGCTTATGTGATACGAACATCAAATTAGATGAACTGTTGTATTTGAGAAGAGCTTGATGTTGACTGTATAAGGATTTCACAAAAACAGAAAAGACCCTGATTACGGTTTCCTTATCATGTAGGACAAAAGCAATAATGCCTGACTTAGTATAACATGAGGATGAAGATAATGTTCTCAATATTTTGGTTCATAGAAAGAAGGGTACACAATAGAAAGAACTAACAGAGAAAGGGGAAAGCGAACTGTATCAACAAAACAGGTAAGATCCAGAACAACAAACCTTGTTTCTGTATGTGAAGAGACGTATTCCAAGAGATATAAAGAATTAAGAAGCCATCATCGTCTCTAATGAGGGTTAAGAACTATTGAATTAAACAAATCTATGTATCCAGAGATGTATACAAAAGTCTCAGAGAAGAAAAAATACGGAATTTAATTTTTTTGATATGAATAGTGAATAGTCCAGCAATATTATTTAGAAAGAGATGAGAAAGACTTCGAATATTATTTCAGCATAAAATTATCTGGTAATCAGTAAAAGACATTTATTGGAACAGTGCCCAAGAATTATATAATTCTATTAGAAAAACAAAGAAAAATTTAAAAACAGTTTATACACTGATAATGTTGAGGTTACAATCAATATGTTGTTGACGAATCACATTAATGAGTTATTAGAAAGGTCCTCTTTGGAATTGTATTGTAACGATTGAGGCAGAGACAGAGGAATATTAAGAATTTTTTTGAAATAATAGCGTTTTTAGAATATCTTCCCTTGGTAAAAAAAAAAACTCACCGAAAGACAACTGTACTGGGGAAGGTGTTGCATAGCAGAATACTCCTACAGATGCCCCACCACTTGATTTTGATATAAGGCTCTTGTGCCCCAGGAGATCACCAACGGCAAGTCATTCTATTATCATCAGAATTATTTAGGTAATGGCCCATAGAAGCCACAACCAAGAAGGCGAATCCGATATGGGAAACCACCTTAAAAGATTAAAAGATATCGGTATATTGAATATCAAGTGGGTTCTACTTATAAATAATAATAAATAGTTATTATATTATGTTAGATTCTCAATTAATACTTAAAAATTATTAATTTTTAATAAATTATTCAGTTTTAAACACCTAAAAGGTTTTGGCATAAAATATGGTATCCTTTTATAAAACAAGCTAGATGATATTCATTATTGCTGTTACTATTATAGGATGCCTATAAAAATCCCGTTGAGGTTTTAGAATGTCTTTGAAGCTGACCTATTTGTTTTCCTTCTGATGACAGTTTGAGTAGGCCTCTACAATATTAATAGGAGATATTTTAAGGCTAATACGATGACCGATATATTTTTTTTTAGCAAGTGAGAAATAGAAACTATTGTCAGATGTTGGTAACATTTTATTAATTTACAGAGAGACAGATTCACCTTCCATAAGAATCATAGATATGAAGTATACACGAAATATTTAATACTAAACAACATTAATAAAGAAAAGCAGATGATAACGTTTTCTGTTAAAACAAAATATCCGAGAAGAAATTATTAAAGATTTATTCAACACTAGAAGGAGAAAATTAAAAGAATATTTTGAGATTTTACACCGCTAACCACAATAGAATATATATCAGATTATTGTTATTCCCAATAATAATATAGATAGTTCACTAAAATTTTATGGGTCAATTGTGTGTACTGTGTACGACTATATGCTGTTATATATGAACATCTTTTGAATATTGATAGGTAAGATTATCGTCAAAAACTTGAATTGCGAATCCCCTAACACCGTTATTAACAAACACTTAAATATGGATATGATGAAGCTATGTCATAAAAGAGAAAGTGTCAACAGACAAAGCTAGAGATGGTAAATCATCGAACAGTCAGATACAATATTTGATGATAATGAGTTGTTCTTGAAAAAAAATAACATAGAAGATATACCAGCACATATACCAATAATAATATAATTATTACGGGAAATACTATGAATGTAATGCCTCAAAATTATTAGAAGAATATGAAAGAGGCATACGATCCTGATAGGTGCATTAAAAGAAATGATTGATTTAGCTCCTCGTCGCACGTTTCCGAATATGCGACTGAAGAAACTCAGATGCAATAGCTTGCTCACGACATAAGCGTCTGAAATAAAGATATATATACATGAAATTTATCAAAGGAGAAGCGAACCCCGATTTTAGGAAGAATTTATAATTATTGGTTAAATTGGTAACTTTTGTTGTCCCACCATTTATACGTTATCACTTATGCAAGAGCGATAAGACAGGCACCCGTCAATACACAGAAGACAAGCAGATAGTGCCGCGCGGACAAAAGTCCACGAGCTGTATACTGAAGTGAGCATGGAGCGGCAGTAGCGAGTCTTTTGAGTTCCTGTGAAAGATTTCCACGGCAAAACATTACTCCCATCATCACCGACCGACTTTAGGTACCCCCATATGTAGCTTCATAACCAAGAAGGTGAGCTAATATGGGAACGTAAAAGAAGATCTACAGTACCATTACTACCAAAGAAAATACAAGAACAACAGCTGTTGCCGTAATATAGACAACAACGGACGAAAGATTGACTTTTCACAATGGCAGTGACAGCTTGAAAATACTCATATATTCTTGTCAAGAAAAATATCCAAGAGAGCAAGCGTTTTGGATAATCGTAAATCTTAAAGAATGAATTTACATGAATAGAGAATTTATAGTATATAACTACATAATACACTGGAAAAACTAAAGGATTGTGAGACTATGTGAACATGACATAGTAGAGAGAGGTACATCATTAACTAATACTAATAAGGAAACACGAAAGGATAATTATTGGAAATTAGGACAATCAGATTGTAGTACTAACTGGTTGTTCAGCAAGCAGTTCATGTACCTTTTTCGAATGAAAGGAAAGATATTCGTATAGAGATTACCTTTAGACTTATTATTGAGATTATTGAGGAAATGATATTTTTCTAACGGAAGTTACGAAACATTCACAATACCATACATAATACCTTGTTTATATTTCACAAAATCTGAAAATACCAGATAAATAGGTTACAAAAGAATTATTGACGATTACATAAAAACAATATAAACATACATTGATTTGTTATTTGAGGTTAACAATATATGTATTTATAACCACAGAAACAACCAAAACTGATCAGAAATATCTGAGTGTAAATCTTAATACCAGCATATTTCTAAAATTAACACTTTTCGGTTGCCATTTGTCGCTTCCTCAAATTTCCATTATTTTGGAGACGTATTGACGTGGAATTTTAGTGGGCGCAGTTTTTGTCAACAGCAGACAAGACAAGGGCTTACAAAATCGTTTAATACGGACAAGCTACAACCAACTGCCCCGAGTGTGAAAGTCAGG